>Ga0315330_10001370_pt1 | contig 16318 bp, 8 predicted proteins | sample M140m34915metaG_FD_203453 | JGI IMG/M metagenome (GOLD analysis project Ga0315330, IMG submission 203453) | Ammonia-oxidizing marine archaeal communities from Monterey Bay, California, United States - M1 40m 34915 | ecosystem: Environmental > Aquatic > Marine > Intertidal zone | place: USA...
CTTGGATATTTTAGATCATTTGAGACGGCATTTGATGTAAGAGGTAATGCATACGGTTACCACAAGCCTATTATGCTTGCTGGCGGCATAGGTGAAATACGCGATAAAAATAATTTTAAATTACAAATAGCTGAAGACTATATTGTTGTTGTACTTGGTGGACCAGCAATGCTTATAGGTCTTGGGGGAGGCGCTGCCTCGTCTGTTTCATCAGGAGAAAGCGATGAGGATTTAGACTTCGCATCTGTGCAAAGAGAGAACCCAGAGATGGAAAGAAGATGCCAAGAGGTTATTAATATTTGTTCTTCAATGGATGAGAGCTTTATTGAATTTATTCATGATGTTGGTGCGGGAGGGTTATCAAATGCCATACCAGAACTCGCAAAAGATTCAGATCTTGGAGTTTATATAGAGCTTGATAAGATACCTGTTTCAGACTCAGCCATGTCTCCCATGGAAATATGGTCCAATGAATCTCAAGAAAGATACGTTCTAGCAATTCACCCTAAGAACAAGGATGCATTTGAAAATATTTGCAAAAGAGAAAGGTGTGAGTATGCATTTGTTGGTAAAACAACTTTAGAAAAGTCTGTAAAATTATTTGATAAGGCTAATAACAATTATCCTGTTGATGTTCCTCTTGATATGCTCTTTGGGGATCTGCCTATAACCGATATCAATATCAAAAGTACTAAAGATCAAGCTGATAGCGATTCAATTGCCTCTTCATATGATTTTAAAGAATCTGCCTATAAAGTTCTTTCTCATCCCACAGTAGCATCAAAGTCTTTTTTAATTACTATTGGCGACAGGACTGTTGGTGGTATGGTTGCAAGAGATCAATTTGTTGGCCCTTACCAGGTACCAGTTTCAAATTACTCCATGAGCCTAAGGTCATTTACTTCTAACAGTGGTGAAGTTGTGACTATTGGCGAAAAACCTACGCTAGCAATTCACAATTCATCTGCATCGATGCGAATGGCTATCGCAGAAGCTTTAACAAATATGATTGCAGTTCCCATTAAAGGCCTAGATCATATTCAAGTCTCAGCAAACTGGATGGCGCCAACAAACGAAGAAAAGGAAAACTATGCCCTTCGATCTGGTGTTGAAGCTCTTTCTGAAATTTGCATTGATCTAGATATATCTATTCCAGTTGGTAAAGATTCTTTATCTATGAAAACCAAATGGCTTGATGAAGATAAAGAAAAAACAGTTACTAGTCCGTTATCAGGTGTGGTTACATCTGTGGCTCCTGTAAATGATGTAACAAAGGCAATCACTCCAGAGCTAAACACAGACATCGAATCAGATTTGCTTTTAGTAAAGTTAAATCATTCAAATAGATTGGGTGGATCAATTTTTGCTGAAGTTAATAAAACTACTTTTAATAAAACGCCTGATGTAGATAGTCCAAATGCACTAAAAAATCTATTCAATCATATTCAAACACTTATTAAGCAAGCAGACATACTTGCATTACATGATATATCCGATGGCGGTCTATTAACCTCCATTGTGGAAATGTGTTTTACCAAAAAAGTAGGTATGGATATTAAGCTTTCTTCATTAAATCTTGAAGATGTTAATCCTTATTTTTTTAGCGAAGAAATTGGTTTAGTTATTCAAGTTGCAAAAGATAAAATTAAAGCAATTGAAGAAGTGCTTAGTAAGAGCTTTATTGTCCAAAATCTAGGAACATTAAATGAATCTAAGATATTAAATATAGCTTGTGCCGAGGGATCAATTTTTTCTGAATCAATTGTAGATCTCGAATCTAAATGGAGAGAAGTCTCACATGCAATTCAATCAATAAGAGATAACAAGGCTTGTGCAGATGAAGAGCAAGAATTGCTTTTTGATTCTGATCACAAAGGCCTCTATGCGGACACTACTTTTAAAGAAGTGAGCGTTAATTACTCCGCAGCTAAACCAAAAGTTGCAGTATTAAGAGAGCAGGGTGTTAATGGTCAAATTGAAATGGCTGCAGCTTTTACTCTTGCAGGATTTGATGCTATTGATGTGCACATGCAAGATTTGCTAGATGGTAATGTGAATCTGTCTGCATTTAATGGATTAGCAGCATGTGGCGGCTTTTCATACGGAGATGTATTAGGAGCAGGGGGCGGTTGGTCAAAAACCATATTGAATAATAATTTGGTTAAAGATCAGTTTGAAGAATTTTTTAATAATCAGCACACTTTTACACTTGGCGTGTGCAACGGCTGTCAAATGGTATCAAATTTAAAAGATATTATTCCAGGTGCTTCTGCCTGGCCAAGTTTTGTTAAAAATATATCCGATCAATTTGAGGCAAGGTTAGCTCAAGTAAAAGTTACTCAGTCTGATTCTGTCTTATTAAAAGGTATGCAAGGTTGGTCTTTGCCAATAGCCTCAGCTCATGGTGAAGGCCACGCATCATTTTTACAAGAAAACTTGGACTTGATTCAATCAACCAATCAGATTGCTTTAAATTTTGTAGATTCATTAGGCAAACCTACAGAAACCTATCCACTCAATCCAAACGGTTCTATAGGCGGTATAACAGGAGTGACAGCTGCGGATGGCCGCGTAACTATAATGATGCCTCATCCTGAACGGGTATTTAGAAGCCAGCAAATGAGTTGGAGATCTAAGGATTGGAAAGAATTCTCACCTTGGATGCAAATATTTTATAACGCTTGGTATTTTTCTAAGAACTCTTAATTACCAAAGGGTAATATCTTCTTCTCTGAAGATAAACTTATTTTCTTTCTTATCAGCAAAGTAGTACTTGAGTGTTTTTTCAACAGTTGGAAATGCAATTTGATCCCATAATATTTCATCTTCTCCGTGAAGTTCTACTGCTTGACTCTCAGTCGTAGGACCAAAGTTTTCATCTAAAAGCTCAGCTAAAAAAAACATATGAACTTGATTGATATGCGGAAGACTAAAAAGAGTATAAGGCTGAATAACTTTAGCGTGAGAACCAGTCTCCTCAAATGTTTCTCTAATAGCACCTTGCTGAAGGGTTTCTGCGTTTTCCATAAAGCCAGCAGGAAGTGTCCACAAACCTTTTCTAGGTTGAATATTTCTTTTTGCCATTAGAATTTTGTCACCTTTAATGCATAAAGCACCTACCACCATATTAGGGTTTGTGTAATGAATTGTTTTACAGTCTGAGCAAATATAGCGCTTTACATGATCCCCCTCAGGGATACTAAATTCTAATTTTGAACTTCCACAATTTGAACAATACTTCAATTTATTTTCCTACTTTAAGAATATTTGCGCTTAAGACGTTAAACTTAGCAACGTGAAAGATAGCATAAAGGAAAAGTTACTAAAGTTAAATCATATGCAGACAACTGACTTCAAAAAGGCAGGTGTTTTTATTGGCATTTTAAATTTTGATAAATATGCTGAAGATCCACATATAGTTTTTACTCAAAGATCAACACAACTCTCTTCACATTCAGGTGAGGTTAGTTTTCCAGGAGGGAAATGGGAGGCAGGCGACAAAGACTTATATGATACTGCGCTTCGTGAATCTAATGAGGAAATAAATCTCAATCGCGATGATGTTATAGGTTTAGGCAATCTCCCTTACTTAATTTCTCGACATAAAATAGAAGTTCATCCTTATGTTGGGATAATTACAAAAGAGCAAAATTTTGTTGGTAATTATGAAATCTCTGAAATTTTTACTGTACCTATTAGCTTCTTATTAGATATTCAAAATGCAAAGATGCATGACAAAATTAAAGGTGATATTGATCTAAAGATTCCAAGTTGGGAATATAATAATCAAAGAATATGGGGCTTAACTGCTATGATTACAGCAGACTTTATTAATATATGTTTTGATGGAAATATACCAACAAAGTTAGATAAAATTAGAGAACAATATGATAGCTACCCTAGGGGATAAAAAATTAACAACAACTTCCGATAATTTTTGGATAGCACCTGATGCTAATGTTATTGGTGACGTGCAAATGGGCGAGGATACAAGCATTTGGTTTAATGCAACTCTCAGAGCTGATTATGAGCCCATAATTATCGGCGAAGGCTCTAATATTCAAGATGGATCAGTTATACACACCGATCCTGGTCATGAATGTAGGGTTGGAAAATTTGTCACTGTTGGGCATATGGTTATGTTGCATGGATGTGATATTGGTGATGGCTCTCTCATTGGCATTGGTTCTGTTATTTTAAATGGTGCAAAAATTGGTAAGAATTGTATTATTGGTTCAAAAGCTTTGATCACAGAAGGCACAGTAATTCCAGACGGATCAATGGTCATGGGCATGCCCGGAAAGATTAAAAGAGAACTAACTAAGGAAGAGCAAGAAATGATTCCTTTGAGTGCAAAGCACTATATTGAAAACTATAAAAAATACAAAGAGTTATATAAGCCAATAAAATGAAAACAGCCGAAATAAGAAAAGCTTTTCTAGATTTTTTTGAATCTAAAAAACACCAACAAGTCGATTCAAGCTCATTAATACCAGTTAATGATGAAACCTTGCTGTTTACTAACGCTGGTATGGTTCAATTTAAAGATCTTTTTCTGGGCTCCGAAAAAAAAGACTATGTTCGTGCAACCTCTTCTCAAAGATGCATTAGAGCTGGGGGAAAACATAACGACCTTGAAAATGTTGGCTACACACTTAGACACCATACTTTTTTTGAGATGTTAGGTAACTTTAGTTTTGGTGATTACTTTAAAGAAGAGGCTATAGAGTTTGCATGGGAGTTTTTGACTGGAGAATTAAATCTGCCTGAAGACAAACTTTGGATATCTGTTTTCAGGGAAGACGATGAGGCAGCAAAAATCTGGAAAGAGAAGATTGGGGTTAAACCTGAAAGAATTGTTAGGCTAGATGAAGAAGATAATTTTTGGTCAATGGGAGAAACTGGTCCCTGCGGTCCTTGTTCTGAAATCTATTATGATCATGGTGATCACATAGAAGGAACTCCTCCTGGCTCAGAGGGGGATGAAGGTGATAGATTTGTTGAAATCTGGAATCTTGTATTCATGCAATTTAATAGAAATGAATCTGGTGAAATGACACCTTTGCCAAAACCATCTGTTGATACTGGCATGGGATTAGAAAGAATTGCAGCTGTAATGCAAGGAGTCAATTCAAATTACGATACAGATTTATTTAAAAGCCTAATTAATGCATCTCAAAAACTTCTTAAAAATGAAACCAGTAATTCTCATAAAGTTGTAGCAGATCATATTAGATCAACAAGTTTTTTAATTGCAGATGGGATTACTCCTGAGAATGAAGGAAGGGGTTATGTGTTAAGAAGAATATTGAGAAGAGCAATCAGACACGGTTATAAGATGGGTGCAAAGCAGCCATTTTTATTCAATCTTGTTGATGATCTATCTGAGCTCATGAAAGATGCATATCCTGTACTGATTGAGAAAAAGGATCATATCAAGAAAACGATCCAAAATGAGGAACACAAATTTTTTGAAACATTAGAAAAGGGAATTAAAATTTTGGACGAAGAAATCAACAGCTTGTCTGGCAATCAAATTTCTGGAGAAGTGGTTTTTAAGTTGCATGATACTTTTGGTTTTCCATATGACCTAACTGCTGACATAGCTAGGGAAAAAAATCTTGAAATTGATTCTGAAGGGTTCGCTAAATGCATGCAAGCACAAAAAGATTCATCCAAAGCTGGCAGTAATTTTACCTCTAACCTTCCTACTCCAGCTGATGTAGATGCAACAACTTTCCAAGGCTACGAGTTTTTAGATTCTGAATCCAAAGTTTTGTCTATTTGGAATGGTCAAGATTTAGTTGATACAGCTAATGAAAATGATGAGGTCTTCATTGCGCTTAATCAAACATCTTTTTATGCAGAGTCAGGCGGGCAAGTTGGTGACACTGGAACGTTTGACTCAAATAGTTGTTCTGGAGTTGTGCTGGATTGTAAAAAACAAGGTAAAGTATTTCTTCATAAGGCTAAAATTAAAACAGGAAGTCTTAAATGCGGAGATGTAATCAATATGAGTGTTGAAAAAGATAAGCGAAGAGCGACCGCTATACATCATTCAGCAACGCATTTGCTGCACGCAGCTCTAAAAAAAGTTTTAGGTGATCATGTTCAGCAAAAAGGATCTCAAGTTGATCATTTAAAACTTAGATTTGATTTTGCTCACTCAGCACCTTTAACGGCTAATGAAATTTCTGAGATAGAAATGTTGGTTAATAATCAATCTTTATTAAATACAAAAGTTTCTACAAAAGAAATGGAATTAAATGATGCTATTGATTCTGGCGCAGAAGCTTTGTTTGGCGAAAAGTATGATGACAAAGTTCGAGTGCTTGATATGGGCGAAGAATCATTTTCTGTAGAACTTTGTGGTGGTACTCATGTAAATAGAACTGGAGACATTGGTACATTGGTTATTATCAGTCAGTCTAGCGTAGCCTCTGGGGTAAGAAGAATTGAAGCTATAGCTGGTCATGAGTCTTTGGAATACTTAGCAAACTTGAAAACTCTAACCAATGAACTTCAAAAAACATTAAATACAAGTTCTGATAAATTATCTGAAAAAGTTAATGCTTTGGTTCAAGAGAATAAAAAACTTAAGAAATCTGGCCCTGTTGGATCTAAACAGGAAGTTATTTCTAGCGAAGAGCTAAGTATTGATGATTGGACTTTAGTTATTGAGCAACTAAAACTTGAAGATAATAAAGAGCTAAGAGGTTTAGTTGATCAAAAGAAATCCAAACTCACCAAAGGGTGCGTAGTTTTGCTTTCTGCAGTCAATGAAAAAATAGCCATAGTTGCAGGTGTAACAAAAAACTTGGTTGATACCATTTCTGCAAAAGATGTTGTTAGTGAGCTTTGTTCACAGCTTGATGGCAGAGGTGGCGGCAGACCTGATTTTGCTCAGGGAGCTGGCAATTCAAAAAATATTAATGATTTCGTGACATCTATTTCAAAAACAGTAAAATCCCTTTCAAAATAAGGAATTCAACTTGGATATCGTTGTTCAAAAATTTGGTGGAACATCTGTAGGCTCGGTAGAGAGAATAGCTGCTGTCGCTGAATTAATTAAAAATTCAGCTAAAGATGACAATATAGTAGTTGTTGTCTCAGCAATGAGCGGCGAAACAAATAAACTTATTGGTCTTGCAAAAAATTTTACTGAGACGCCTAATAAAAGAGAATTTGATGCTCTTGTTTCCACTGGTGAAAAGGTTAGCTCTTCATTGCTAGCTATTGCTTTAGATTCAATTGGTGTAAAAGCTAAGTCTTTATCTGCCTCTCAAATCTCAATGAAAACTACCAGCAGTTTTTCTAAAGCAAGAATTTTAGATATTGATAGTTCTAAAATACTAAAAACGATTGAAGAGGGTTATGTTCCTATTATCACTGGTTTTCAAGGCATTACAGAACAGGGTGATGTTACTACATTGGGCAGAGGTGGTTCTGATACTACTGCTGTTGCAGTCGCTGCAAATTTATCAGCTAAAAGATGCGATATTTATACAGATGTAGATGGCATCTATACAACTGATCCAAGAGTTGTTCCGGAGGCTAAAAGACTTGATTCAATAACTATGGAAGAAATGCTTGAGATGGCTGGAAAGGGAGCAAAAGTTATTCAAATTAGAGCAGTTGAGTTTGCTAATAAATACAAGGTACCTGTTAGAGTTCTATCTAGTTTTGAGCCTGGTTCGGGTACACTAATATCACTTGAGGAAAATAATATGGAAAATGCATTAGTATCTGGGATAGCTTTTCAAAAAGATCAGGTAAAAATCACACTTCATGGAGTTGTAGATACTCCCGGGATTGCTTATGGAATTCTTGGGCCACTGAGTGATGAAAACATAGAAGTCGATGTCATAGTTCAGAACGTTAGTGTTAATGGAAAAACTGATTTTACATTTACTGTTTCAAAAGAGGATGAATTAACCGCAACCAACATTATCAAAGCTAATAAAAATTCTTTGCAGTACGATGATGTCTTGGTTGATTCTAATATTGCAAAAGTTTCTTTGGTTGGTGTTGGAATGAGAACTCATGCTGGTATTGCAAGTGAGGCATTTAAATCTCTTGCTGAAAATGATGTTAATATACAGATGATTAGTACTTCAGAAATTAAAATAACTATAGTTATTAATGAAGTAAATACAGACAAGGCAGTTAAATGCCTTCATGAAACTTTTAATTTAGACAAATAAATATGTATGACTTAATCCTTAAAAACTGCAACATAGTTAATGAGGATAAGATATATATTTCAGATATAGCTATTAAAGATGAGAGAATAGCGCTAATTAACCCAACGATAAATTCAGAAGCAAAAGAAATTATTGATGTTGATGGAAGACATGTCATCCCAGGCATGATTGATGATCAGGTACATTTTCGTGAGCCTGGCCTAACCCATAAAGGCAGTATTGCAACTGAATCTAAAGCTGCACTGGCTGGAGGCATTACAAGTTATTTTGAAATGCCAAATGTAAATCCTACAACTACTACTAATGAAAACTTGCAAAAGAAATTTGATCTTGCCGCCCAAAAGTCATTAGGTAATTATTCTTTTTACTTGGGCGCTAGCAATCATAATATTGAAGAAATTAAGAAAGTTGACACTAATCTTGCTGCTGGTCTAAAAGTTTTCATGGGAGCATCTACAGGAGACATGCTTGTTGATAATCCCGATACATTAGAAGATATATTTAAGTACTGCCCAGTTAATATTGTTACCCACTGCGAAGATACGCCGCGAATTTTAGAGAACGAAAAACTATTTACAGAAAAATATGGAGATGATCTCAATCCAACGCATCATCCATATATCCGAGACGATATAAGTTGTTACTTATCAAGCTCTATGGCAATAGATTTAGCAAAAAGAAATGATGCAAATTTACATGTTCTCCATCTGACAACTAAAAAAGAAATGGAACAATTTCAATCAGGTGCAATAGATAATAAAAAAATTACAGCTGAGGTATGTGTGCATCATCTGCGATTCAATGAGCATGATTATGTTGAGCTTGGCAATCAAATAAAATGCAATCCTTCTATAAAGAAAGAAGAAGATAGAGCCGCTGTTATGAATGCGCTTTTAAATGATCAAATAGATATTATTGCAACTGATCATGCGCCACATACCTGGGAAGAAAAATCTAGACCATATGCTCAAGCTCCTGCCGGACTTCCTTTGGTTCAGCATGCAATTCAAATTCTATTAGACTTTTATCATGATGGCACATTGACATTGGAACATATTGTCAAAAAGACTAGTCACAACGTTGCTAAAAGATTCAAGATAAAAGATAGAGGTTATATAAGAGAAGGGTATTATGCTGATTTGGTTATTTTAGATACTGATAAACCTTTCACAGTTACAAAAGAAAGTATCTTATATAAATGCGGTTGGTCGCCATTCAATGGGGCAACATTTAATTCATCAATTAATACAACCATTATTAATGGAAAAGTCGCCTATAAAGACTCAAAAATCATAGAAAATCTTTCATTTGGCAAACAAATAGAGTTTTTAAGAAATTAGTTAAAAAAAAATTAAATTTTTTTTCAATATCTAATTTTTTTACCATGTGTAAAAAAACACCATAAAGACAACACTTATAGAATATTTTGTAAAATATTTACATAAAAATTGTTCAAGTTACCTCTTTTTTTAAACAAAAACACCTTAATTTCATTTTGAAAATTTAAAAGAAAGATGTAGTATTGTGGTTGTATATTTTAAATTTATTATTTTGTGAACAGGGAGTACTCAAAATGAGCAAAAATTATCTATTAGGTTTTTCTATTTTATTCTTAGCAGCGTGCGGAGGAAGTGGCGCTGGTCCAACAGGTTCGTCTGGTCCAGGTACTTCTAATTCTGCTCCTGTTATAACTTCAGGTAACACTTATAGTGTTGCTGAAAATACAACTGCAATTGGAACTGTAACAGCTACAGATGCTGACGGTGATTCACTTGCATATTTCATTCAGGGTGACGATAGCTCACTTGTGACTTTAGCTGGTGGTACATTAACTTTTAATGCAGCACCAGATTTTGAAGCACCAGCTGACGCTAATTCTGATAACGTTTATGAAGTAACTGTTGTTGTAAGTGATGGCTCTGCAAAAGATGCTAAAGACTTATCAATAAGTGTTACTAATGTTAACGAAGGCCCACAGCTTTTAGTGAATAGCACATACACAGTTGAAGAGAATACTACTACAGTAGCTACAGCTACAGTGTCTGATTCTTCAGGTGATGTTACTTTCTCACTAAGTGGTGCTGATGCTTCAGCAATGACTATTGGAGCAACTTCAGGTGTAATAGCTTTTGCTGCAAATCCAGACTTCGAAGCACCAGCTGATGCTGATGCTGATAACGTATATAACATAACAGTAAGTGCGGCTGATGATGCAGGTTCAAATTCTGCTGATGTTGCTGTTACTGTTACTGATGTTGTTGAGTGTACAGGCGCTTGTGACTTATTTATCTCAGAGTACGCTGAAGGTTCATCAAATAATAAATATCTTGAAATTGCTAACTTCACAGGTGCTGAAGTTGATCTAGCTGGTTATGCACTTCCAAGTGTAAGTAACGCTCCATCAACAGAAGGTGAACATGAGTACTGGAACCCTGATATTTTTGGTGCCAATGCAACTATTGCTGATGGCGATGTTTGGGTTGTTTGTCATCCTGATGCTGATGAGACAATTGCTGCAAGATGTGACTCAACTCACACATACATGTCTAACGGTGATGATGGTTATAAGTTAGTAAAAGGTACTGAAGAGAGCTACACAGTAGTAGATACTCTTGGTGACTTTATGGGTGATCCTGGTTCAGGTTGGGATATCTGTGGAGTTGCTGGTGGTACTCAAGACCACACTTTAGTTAAGAAAGAAGGTAAAGAAGGTAATTCTGATTGGAATGCTTCAAGAGGTACAACTGCTGACGATTGTGATTGGATTGTTGCTGAAAAAGATGCATTCATGGTTACTGATTGGGATGGTTTAGGATCACATTGTTATGATTCTTCAGCGGATGCAATAACATTTACTTCATCAGCTACATTTAGTGTTGCTGAAAATACAACTGCTGTAGGTACAGTAGTTGCAGGCGTTGTAGGTTGTAATTCATCTGAAACTGTAACAATGGCATTATCTGGTGCAGACGCTGCATTATTTACTATTGATGCCGCTGGAGCCCTTGCATTTGCTGCAGCTCCAGACTTTGAACAAACTGGAAGTGCTTCAGGAACAAATGATTACACAGTTGTTGTAACGGCTACTGCTGGAACTAAAACAGCAGACCAAACAATCACTGTAACAGTTACTGATGTTGAGGAAGCTGATCCAACACAAGTACAATTCACTGGATCATTCGGTGGCGCAGTTGCCGATGGGAATAACTACACATTCCCAACAGGTGCTGAGGGATGGGCAGGATTTGCAAACGAAAATGCAGATCTATATCCATTTAGCTTCCCTAATGGTGGATCAATAACATTTACTGCTTCTGCTACAGTAGACACAAATATTAACTTTAGATTTGAAAGATTGCCTTTCCCTGATGTAGACCCTGCATTTAGCACATCTAATGTCACTATTTCAGGTGAAGAAAAGTCTTACACAGTTGAGTTTGATGCTACAGGCGAAAATACATACGCTTCATTGCTAATGTACATTGTTGAGAGAGATCAAACTGTAATGGTTAAAGATGTTGTAGTTACTGAAAAAGCAGCAGAACCAGAAGGGGTATTAATGGATATGTCAGGCACATTTGGTGATGTTGGCTATACAGCAGAAACTAATGCATTCTCATTCCCATCAACAGCTCAATCATGGGGTGGATGGGCGCATAATGCTGATGGTGATCTAGGAACTGGTATGTATCCATTCACATTTGCTGAAGCTGGAAAAGTAACATTTAAGGCAGCAGCTCCTAATGGAGATGTTGTTGTTAAGTTTAAATTTGAAAGACTGCCTTATCCAAATACAACACCTGAATTCTATACTGAAACAGTTACTGTAACGGGAGCTGATGAAGCTTCTTATGAAGTTGCAGTTCCTGTTCAAGGAACAAATACTTTTAGTTCATTCTTAATGTATTTTGAAACTCAAGATGTTGAAGTTTATATAACTGACGTAAGAGTTCATGCAGATGCTAAAGATGATACTGGGGGCGGTGATTCTACTCTTGGTGGTGGAACTATGGATATGGTTGAAGCTTTTGGTGGAGCAACAGTCAGTGAAAACACATACTTTATTGAGAGCAATGGCGTAAGAGTTGAAGGTAGGCGTTATGAAAAGCCTGCTGGTTCTCAATCATGGGCTGGGTTTGCACACAATCCAAATATGGATAACAGTGCAATTTATCCTATCTCATTCCCAAATGGAGGCACTATTACTGCAAGGATGGTTGGTTGGGCAACCGATGATGTAAATGTTTATTTTAAATTTGAAAAAGATGCTCACCCAAATGTGGAACCATCTTATCAAACTGCTAACATTCCATTAAAAAGGCTGAGTCAATCTGCCTCACCTGTAGTTACAATCGATATTCCATCTCAGGGAGACAAAACATTCAAGAATTTCTTAATGTATATTGTTGAAGAAGGACAGAGAGTATTGGTTGAGAGTGTTGTAGTAACACCTACACCAGAGTAAAAAACTTTACTTTAAAAAAACCCGCATTACTGCGGGTTTTTTTGTGTTTTTATAATTCGTTATAAAATTATACTTAAGGCTTAATCTAGATTAGAATAAGTATTAGATCATTTAATTAATTCAACCGGTTTCATTATGCACAATAAGTTATTTTCAATTCTATTCACAACAGTTTTCATTGCCTCATGTGGCGGAGGCGGAGGCGGTGGTGGCGGAAGTTCAACCACAACACCACCTACAACACCACCAGCTAATAATGCACCTTCATTTGCAGCTGTTGGCACAATTGCAGTTGCCGAGAACACAACAGCTATAGGAACAATTACGGCTAATGATGCAGATAATGACACTTTGACTTACTCAGTTACAGGAACAGATGCTTCATTTATTTCTGTTGTTCCATCATCAGGTTTCCTATCGTTTAATAATGCACCTGATTATGAAAATCCAATGGATGCAGGGATGGATAATGATTATGAAATTACTCTAGTTGCAAGTGATGGAAGTGCCACCGGTTCAGTTGGTATTGTGGTATCAGTTACTGATGTAAGTGAAATTCCCCAGCTTGTAATTGAGAGTTCATACACAGTTGAAGAAAATACCACAACTGTTGCTACAGCTTCATATACAGGCTATGACGGAACAGTAATGTATCAGTTAAGCGGAACTGACGCATCAGCATTTACATTTGGTGGAACCTCGGGAGTTATAGCTTTTCAAAACAGCCCTGATTATGAAAATCCTACTGATGCTGATAGTAATAATATTTACAACATTACTGTAACAGTAAGTAGCTCATCTGGATCAGATTCAGCTGATGTTGCTGTTACGGTTACCGATGTTGATGAGGGCTCTAACTCTTCTGATGCCTCTGACTTATTTATTTCTGAATATGCTGAAGGTTCCTCTAATAATAAATATTTAGAAATATTTAATGGAACAGGTCAAGAAGTATCCCTTAATGGTTATGCATTACCAAGTGTTGGAAATGCTCCAACAACTAATGGCACATACGAATATTGGAATGATGAAATTTTTCCAGCAAATACAACAATAGCTGATGGCGAAGTTTATGTAGTTTGTCATCCACAGTCTGAACAAACAATCTTAGATGCTTGTGATTCCACTCATCAATACTTATCAAACGGTAATGATGGGTATGCTTTAGTAAAAGGTACTGAGTCAAGTTATGAAGTTGTAGATTGGATTGGTGATTTTGAAGGAGATCCAGGCGATGGCTGGGATGTTTGTGGAATAACTGAAGCTACTAAAGACCATACATTGGTTAAAAAAGATGGCAAAGAAGGTAATACAGACTGGACTGCTTCAAGAGGTACCAATGCAGATGATTGTGATTGGATTGTAAAAGATAACGAGGATTGGACAGATCTAGGAGTTCACACTTGGAATGGTTCAAGTACCGGCGGCGGTTCTGGTGGAGGCGGCTCCGGAGGAGGAGGTGGCTCTGGCGGCGGAGGTGGTTCCGGTGGTGGCTCTGGAGGTGGCGGTACTACCACGCCTTCTACTGAATTGTATCTTTCTGAATATGCAGATGTAGAGGCATCAAATGAAACTACAACACCATATGGAAATACTAAGTATATTGAAATATATAATCCTAATTCTGAGGCGGTTGATTTATCTGCATATACGCTTAAGGGTATTGCTAACTCATCGCCTGATACATGGGGTTCAGGCCAAACAGCTGAAGGAAGAGTGCTTGAACTTTCAGGCACGCTTGCTGGTAAAGATGTTTACCTAATTACTGGAGTTGACAGTAGCTATGGTGATATAGATGACTATGTTGTTTCTCAGGCTGACTTAAGACTGGATTATGAAAGTCCTGTCCACTTTAATGGTGATGACGCAGTTGGGCTTTTTAAAGATGATGTGTTACTTGATTCTGTTGGTACAGATGGACCAACAGATATCGGTATTGGTTGGGAAGTATGCGGTGTTGAAAATGCTACTAGAAGACATACTTTAATTAAAAAATCAGATAAATCTGGTGAATCAGATTGGTCAGTTTCTGCTGGTACTAATGCAGACAATTGTCATTGGATAGTAAAAGATGAAGGTGACTTCACTAATGCTGGTTTTCATAACCAAGAAGTTAAAAATGTATCGGTTCCTAATGGCATTTCAGGTGGCTTTACTATTGATGGACAGAGCAAGCCAACCCTAACTCTTGAAAGAGGTAAGATTTATAGATTTGATACTTCAAGTTCAACTATGTCTTCACACCCAATACACTTTGGTAATACCACTGAAGAGAGTTCATCAACAACAGTTTATGGAACCCAGGTTGGAACTTCAGGAACAACTGGATCTCATTATTTATTAGAGGTTACTGATGAAATCAATAATATTTATTATTTCTGTGGAAATCATACAGGTATGGGAGCTTCAGTTAATATAACTAATGTTTCCAATACAGCACCTGAGTTAGTTATTCCATCTGAAGTTTATACATTGCCATCGAACTATGTTTATGTAGATGAAGGCACTAAGGCTGTTGCTGGTTTTTCTGGAAATGATGCAGAGGGAGACTCTTTAAGTTATTTTGTAACTGGTGAAGACGCATCCTCATTTGAAATATCATCAAGTGGTGCATTAGCCTTCATCAATACCCCGAGTTACAACTCTAAGAAAGAGTACTCAATTACTGTGAACGTGTCTGATGGATTATCTTCAGATTCATTAATACTTTCAGTTTATGTTGATAGACTGTGTACAGATACATTAATTGGTTTCAATGTATGTCTTGAAGGGGAATCAACCGGTGGTGTTACTTACGATAGAGACAATGATTATGATACCTGGAAAGATTGGGATAATGATTGTCAGAGTAACAGACATGAAGTGCTAATAGATGAGCATGATTCATCAACTGGTGTTGGACTAACTTATACCTCAAACACTAATTGCAGTGTTGCAACAGGTAGATGGTATGACCCTTACGATAATGCATACTTCTCAAATGCATCAGAAGTCCAGATTGATCACTTTGTGCCGTTATCAGAAAGTCACAGAAGTGGAGCATGGGCTTGGTCAAGAGAGAGAAAAACTATTTATGCTAATACATTAAATGTTCCAGAGCAGCTTATAGCTGTTGGAGGATCATCAAACTCAGCTAAAGGTAGCTCTGATCCATCTGACTGGATGCCTAATAATACCTCATACCACTGTACATATTTAAGAGACTGGGTAAAAGTGAAATCTATATATAAATTAGGCATTAATTCTTCAGAAGAAGATTATATTAGAAACGCATACTCAAATTGCGGATCTCAAAATACAACTGAAACAATTGAGGTTAGCATAGCTGCCAATTCAAATGGATCTGGTAATGTTTATGTTATTAATGGTGTGCAAAAGAAATCATTAAATCTTAATGTAGGAACTACCTATACTTTTAATCATTCAAGCGCTCATCCATTAATGTTTTCTACAACCTCAAATGGAACTCACAATGGTGGAAGTGAATATACTTCTGGCGTTACAAAATCTAGTGGAGTAACGACAATCGAAGTAACTTCAAGCACACCTACAACACTATATTATTATTGTGATCTGCATTCTGGAATGGGTTCAAATATCAGCGTAACTAATAGTTAATATAAGTTAGTAGTTGTATTATAATCCTCCT
>Ga0315330_10001373_pt1 | contig 16305 bp, 14 predicted proteins | sample M140m34915metaG_FD_203453 | JGI IMG/M metagenome (GOLD analysis project Ga0315330, IMG submission 203453) | Ammonia-oxidizing marine archaeal communities from Monterey Bay, California, United States - M1 40m 34915 | ecosystem: Environmental > Aquatic > Marine > Intertidal zone | place: USA...
GCAGCAGATTGGACACAAATACTACCGAATCATAATGATATAGATGGCTATCATGAAACTTCTGGAACATCATTTGCAACTCCGAGAACTGCCGGATTACTTTCAAAAATAATTACCAGTTTAAGAGGAGAATTTGGCGATTTTTCATCTGGAGCAAATCCAGAAAAAAGAGATAAAAAAATAATCAATGGCACTGAAATAAACTTCTCAAATGATGATTTAAGAGATGCCCTTAACCTCTCAGCCTGGTATCCTTCATTTTCTACATGGGATCCTCTCTCAGGTACAACTCCTATTTCTCCTGTTGCTCCTTGCACTCAAGTTGGTTGGGGCGTAGTCAATGAGAGCAATGTTTTACCAATCATTGAACATCTTAATGGCACTGCTGAAATCCCTAATAGGCCATCCGATGTAGTTTTATGTATGGAAACTAACCAGGCCATCCGTGAGTCTTATTGGTCATAGTTTCCGTAGGATTCAATACATATTCCTTGTTTGCAATGAATATGCGTAAGGTTGCCATAAGGTGGAATATTAATTCACTTCGCGGCTCAGATGAAATTTCTCAAATTCTTAGTCTAGCTCATAGTATTGAAATTCTTGGACATCTTTCAGTTACAAAAAAAGGAATAACTCAATTAGCTGAGATAAAATTACTTGCAAATTCATCTCTTGAAGACATATCAAAACTAAGTTATTTCGAGGTTATTGACAAATATGAAGAAGATGAGGAAGGTATTTTAGTTAGTTTACTGTGCACACATCCATTGGCAATTATGGGAATAGAAATGGCAAATATTCACTTACAAACTCCGTACAAATTGTGCTCAGAAATGGGTATGGAATTGAGAATATCTGGAATTTCAGATTCAGTCAGGAAGTTTGTATCATTAGTTAGAGAATTAATTCCTCCTGATAAGATTAGTGTTAAATCAATAAAAGGAGATCTTGGAAATGGCTGGACAGATGAATTAACAAGTAGGCAAAAAGAAATAATTTCTTATGCTGCTTACAGGGGCTATTATGGCACAGAGTCTAAGACTACTCTGAAGGATTTGGCCGATGAACTTGGCATGGCTAGGAGTACTCTTGGTGAACATATTCAAAGAGCAGAGTCAATGATTTTACGTAAAGCTATTGAAGAATTAAAGCCACAAAAAGATAATTTAAATCCAAATACTCAAAGAACTATGGTGGATGGGAATTAACATACATGTCCCGATTCAGACTTCCAATGATTCCTGACTCGGATGAAATATCTTGGACATCAAGAATAAATAATGTCGATTTCTCTACTACTATAGCAAGTAATTCTATTTTATTAGATGTTTTGAGGGATAAAGGAGGAAGTCTTGGAACCAAAAGAGGTTGTGATTTAGGGACATGTGGCTGCTGCACAGTTTTAGTTGATGGTATACCAAAATTATCATGTTTAACTATGGCCAAGGAAGTTGAAGGTACTGAAATAACTACAGTTGAAGGACTATCTTTGGGACATCATCTTCATCCAATTCAAGAAACTTTTGCAGAGTATGGAGGGAGTCAGTGCGGTTTTTGTACACCAGGATTTCTAGTGGTAATTTCGGCATTGCTGGAAGAAAACCCCAAACCGGATGATCAGGAAATAAAAACAGCCATAGAAGGAAACCTGTGTAGGTGTACTGGTTATCAACAAATAATTGATTCTGTAAAAGCAGCTTCAGAAATAATGGTTAATAATGTAAAAATTGAAGACTCTACTTCTCCAAAAAGTGATCCTCATCCCGGGTTCAATAATTAAAGGTGTTTTTTATGTCTAATGATGATGAAATGGTTGGCTACAGACAACAACCTGGTAAGTTACCCTTCTCAAGGCCCGGCTCAGGCGGTAAAAATCAATTTAGTGAGTTACGTGATATCCAATTAATACCAGAAAGTCAAGGAGGTAAAAAACTCCAACCCAGAGGTCGACATAGGCATGATGAACTAATTAGTGGAACATCAATAGGAAAATCTACTGCACTTGTGGACAGTAAATGGAAAGTTACTGGAAAAGCTAATTACGGCGATGATATAAGATTAAACAATGAATTAATTGGGAAAATCGTACGTTCACCACATCATTACGCGCGAGTACTTTCTATTGATATTAGTAAAGCTGTAGAACTAGAAGGCGTTGTAGCAATAGCAACCGGTGCAGATGCACAAAACTCCTTTGGAGTTTTACCGGTAACTAAAGACGAACACGCAATGGCAATTGAAAAAACCCGTCATAAAGGTGATTTAGTGGCTTGTGTTGCAGCGATTGATGAAAGTACGGCCTTAGAAGCAGTCAGATTAATTGAGGTTGAATATGAGGTTTTAGATAGTATCCATGATATGCGTAAAGGGCTGGATGATTCTAAAAATCCAATACATGATAGAGGACAATATCATATTGGAGAATCAAATGTCCAAAAAAGAGTATTTCAGGAATTTGGAAATATCAGTGAAATGATCCCTAACTCAGTGGCGAACCATAAATCAAATTGGCTATTCGCTGGCGTTAATCATGGTTTTACCGAACCTCATGCAGTCGTTGCTGATTGGGATCCATCTGGTAGGCTGACATTATACACTCCTCAACAAGTACCTCATTACGTCCATCGTGCATTAGCAGATGTTTTGGAAATCCCAATGCATCAGATTAATGTTTACAGAACTTTTGTAGGTGGCGGTTTTGGAGGAAAATCTGACCCATTCCCTCATGAAATGTGTGCTGCTATTTTGGCTAGAAAATCAGGCAGACCAGTAAGAATTACCTTTGATAGGGAAGAAGTATTTTGGGTAAACAGAGGAAGACACCCTTCTAGAATTGAAATGGACATACATGCAGATTCTGCTGGTCGTTTATGCGGCGTTCAAACTGACGCCTTGATTGATGGCGGTGCTTTTGCATCCTTTGGCCATGTAACTACATATTACAATGGAGTTTTACATACTGCACCATATGAATTAGGGGCCTTCCATTATACGGGTGCTAGAGTTTGGACAAATAAACCTGCAAGCGGCGCTATGAGGGGGCATGGGGCAGTCAATTCTAGGTGTGCAGTCGAAGTCGGATTAGATGATATTGCTGAGCAATTATCTGTAGATCCAATCACACTACGTCTAGCTAATCTATTGCCTCCTTTTTCTGCAACAATTACTGGTTTTAGAATAACTAGTATTGGTATGAGAGAATGTTTAGAAAGAGTCAAAATAGCATCAGATTGGGATAAAAAATTTCGCCAATTACCATTAGGACATGGTATTGGTATAGGCTGTGGATTTTTCATATCCGGTAGTGGTCTGCCAATCCACTGGGATCCCAATAAATTTCCACATGCAACTGTCCATTTAAAAATTGATATGGATGGAGGAGTAACAATCCATACAGGAGCCGCGGACATAGGTCAAGGTTCTGATACAGTTGTTGCCCAATCTGTTGCCGAAGTTCTTGGCCTACCTCTAGATATGATACGCGTAAGAAGTAGAGAAACTGACACATCTCCTGTGGATTTAGGATCTTATTCTTCACGAGTTACATTCATGAATGCTAATGCAGCAATCTCTGCAGCCATGGAAATAAGAAAAGATCTTCTTAAGGCAGCCTCCATTATAACAGATACTGAAATAGGAAAACTTGTTATTGGAGATAGGAGAATTTTCGATAAAAAAGACCCTGCAATAGGAGTTTCATACCTCGAAGCTTTACATAAAGCCCAAGAAGATAGAGGGGCACTCACTTCTTCAGGCTCATATCGCACTCCTCCTATGGGAAGGGCGCATAAAGGTGCTGCTGCAGGCTTAGCTCCTGCTTACTCTTTTTCTGCTTATGTTGCTGAAGTAAAAGTAGATATGGAAACTGGACAAACCAAAGTTGTTGAAGTTTGGGCAGCACATGACTGTGGAAAGGCACTAAATCCTCTCTCTGTTAAGGGCCAAATAATAGGATCTTGTCATATGGGTCTTGGGCAAGTACTTAGTGAAGAAATGAAATATAGCCGTGGTGGGGACTTACTAAATCCTGATTTATTGGATTATAAAATACCAAGTATCCACGAAATGCCAAAGGTCAATCCGATAATAGTTGAATCAAATGATTTGGAGGGCCCCTTCGGTGCTAAAGAGGCAGGAGAAGGGCCATTATTGCCAATACTTCCTGCAGTTTGTAATGCTGTGTATGATGCATCCGGGATAAGAGTAAATGAATTACCCATAACAGGCGATAGATTATACAAAGAGATAGAGAAGAAGTGCAAAACGCTAAAAATACAAGATCCCCTTAATTTACCTAATCCTTCTTTACTTCATTCTGATTTACAAACAGTATTAGAAAATAGAGCATCTCAACACTCAGAAAGAGATTTACAAAGAATTTTATCGGAAGAAAAAACACCATATCACAATGGTGCATTATTTGGCATGAATCCTGAAATACCGGGAGATGAACAAGATTCTAGATGGGAAATACGCGTCATACCCGATGATCAGTATCTCTCTAATCCTCGATTAGCAGGAAGTGCTTGGAGGCACGTAGAAAGAAGAAAAAGGAGTGATTAATTATGAAAATGCCTCCATTTAAATTACATACGCCCTCATCATTAGATGAAGCATTTGAGATTGTAAAGGAACTCAGAAGAAAGAACTTGGACTACGATTGGATTGCAGGAGGAACAGATTTGATACCCAATTATAAGTGGCATATTAATACTAAATCCAATGTTATTTCATTATCAAAAATAGAAGATTTACATAAGATTTCTAAAAATCATATTGGCGCTATGGCCCGACTTTATGATATTTCGACATCATCTGAAATTCATCCTTTAATAGCAAAATCTGCCAGTCTAGTTGCTAGCGTTATGATTAGACGTTCAGCCACTTTAGGTGGTAATATATGTCTGGATACACGTTGCTTCTGGTTTAATCAATCAGAAGAATGGAGAGAATCTATTGACTATTGTCACAAATGTGATTGTGGCACAGGCGCTGATTGTAGAGTAATTCCAAACCAAAATACTCTTTGTGTTGCAACTTATCAAGCTGACATGGCTCCTGTATTGATGGGCCTTGGCACAACTATTCATTTGGCATCACCAAAAGGTAATCGTTCAGTATTAATTAAAGATTTTTTTAAATTAGACGGCATCACAAAAAATATTCTATTGGAAGATGAATTAGTAACACATATTACTTTGCCAGATGATGTATTTGAGTGGGAAGGAGACTATCAAAAGCTCACTCAACGTGATTCTTGGGATTTCCCAGAAGCAGGAGTAGCAGTGTTGTGGAAGAAAGGGGTCAAAGGACCTTCTGACCTTCGTGTAGCAACTACGGGAATAGAATCAATACCGCGATTCCACTTCGAAGAATCTCAGAAAATAATTAAATCATGGTCTGGAAATGATAGTGTAGAAGAGTTAGCTGAATCAATTAGGAAGTCTGTAAAACCAGTTTTGAATACTTGGTTTCAACCCTCTTACAGGAGAAAAATGGTCAAAGTTTTATCTAGACGTGCAAGCAAGGGCTTACTGGAGATATAACATGTCGGCTGCAGTCAAATACTCCAGTTTGATGATAATTGTTTTATTTATTTTCAATACTATTCCTTCTGTACAGTCTCAAGGCGATATTTATCCATGGGACATTGAAATAGATTTCGAAAATGACGATTCAAGTGAGCCATTTGATATTTCTGAAGATGGCAAAGCATCTGTAACATTCATAGTATCTAATAATGGATTCCTTTCAATGGATTTAGAGTTTGAATTTGAAGGCCCATTCCAAGGTACTTATACTGGCCCATCCGATGCCACAGTTGCTGCCAATTCTAATGAATCCTTCAAACTCGAAGTAACAAACATCAATGTTCTCAATTTTGCAGCTAAGGCTCAAGAAGATTTTCTAATAACTGCTAAAGTTGTATCATTACAAGGCACCCCTCAACTTTCACCTTCTTCAAAAGATGCAGAAGGAAAATTGATTATACCAATAGTATATTCTCTAGATTTAGAAATAGCCGATCCCGTTGGGCCCATGAATGCAGGTACTTCAACTCCTCTGAGAGTTTCTGTAGTAAATATTGGAAATATTGAAGATAGAGTCGGAGATATTGATATTTCCGATAATTGCCCACTACTAACTCCAAATAATGGTCTAGATTCATTGATGACTAAGAATCTTAATCCTGGTCAAACAGCACAAGCCGATTTGGAATTAACCGCTTCCGAAAGTCACCCTAAGAGAACTTGTAAAGTAGAAGTTTCTATAGCCTCTAATGGTGCTATGAATACTGGGGCATCATCAGCTGTTAGTATCGCTGAAGTTCAAATTACTATCGATCCTTCTTTATCTAATAATCCAGGCCCCATAGATTCCGTAGATGATACTACAACTACTACTGAAGTTGTTGGTTCCAGCCTCCCTTCAGCAAGCCTTCTTTCAGTAATTTCTTGTGTTCTCGCTGCACTAGTTTTTACTAGAAGAAATAGCGTTCAATAAAGACTTTAAAAAATCAAAAAAAGATATACTAAGAAGATGTAAAAAATAAACTAAAGATTGTCAATTAGAAAATTTTCAAGAAACTTTGGGCAATAACATATAATTGCAATTCTATTGTCGCAAGGCATTGTAGGTGCTACCTACTTATTTTATTTTAATTAGAGTTGATTAGGATGGCCGAAGAAAAAACTGATGAGGAAAGATTCTCAACTATTATCGTCAGTTCACTTACAGTTACAGTAGTTTTACTTTTGATTTTGCCAATGTTATTCGTTGCAGGTAAGGAAACGGCATATTCTGCATATGCTACAGGGGATACTGAAATTTATCAATTAGCCCAACTAACAGACATGCGAGATAGTCTTGATGACGAAGAACACTATTTCATTGCAAATACTATGTCCACGCCTATGTTGGTAAATGATTGGAAAGATCCTCACAGGACCATGTTGCTGATAATTGGCCCAGAAAAGCCAATCGATGAGACAGAAGCAGAAGAGATATACAAATTCGTCACAGAAAAGGGAGGAAAGGTAATAGTCGCATCTGATAATTCTAATGCAAATCTTTTGGCTAATAAATTTGGAGTAACTTATTTCGACTATAAATACGATGAAGATAAAAAGCAATTCGTTGGAGGGCTACTCGATGAAAATCAACATTGGGTTGAATTTGATGAATCTGGTCAAGTAAAAAGAGATGCAAATGGTGGAGAAATAGTGACATGGAGAAATGTGTGGACCGTCGCTTCTATTGGCCAAGATATCGATAGTATGTCTACAGCTGCATTAAGACAAGGTTGTGATGCCTTTAGTCTGAGTACTCATAAACCAATAGATTGTCGTATGCCAGTTATGTTAAGGGCTCCTACTGGCCTAAAATTTGAACCCTCAAATAAGGACGTTACTAATCCTGGACATAGGCAAATAATGACACTTGGTGCTGCATCCACTTCTGCCTTTATTGATACACAAGGTAATGGGGATCCTGGTGATCCTTTGAATCCAGCACCTGGAGATTTAAAATTAATTATGCGTTTTGATTACCATAATATAACAGTATTAGACCAAGTGAGTAGTGGCGGTAGTGGAAGTACACTTTCTGGAGGAGTTGGCGAATTATCTGTATCTGGAAGTATCACCTTTGTCGCCGATGAAGAAGCGTTTTCAAATCGTTTATGGACCTTAGATGAAGCAAAGAAAACAGGTTTGCGTGAGTCATGTATTGTTGAAAACTGTTGGAATCAGGAAATCAATAGCAATAGCGATTGGTTAGGCAATGGCAATTATTTCAATGCATTGATTTATGATATGATGGAATTTGATAATTCAGAATTATCTGCAAAAATTAAGAATGGAAATTTTGCTGATGATAAATCAAATTTTCAAATAGTATTTGATGAAAGCCGCCATATCACTGGCGTAATTTCAGCCCCATTTGTTGAAACTATGGGAACAATTGTTTTATTAACTTCTAATACTTTTCTGAAATGGTTAGTAGTTCTCAATGTCGGTTTACTATTGTTAGTAGCAATGATGGTCGTTCCACAAAAAGAGAATTGGCGTCATGTCTTCGATTTGACTAGGTTTTCTGAAAGACCAGAGAAGTTAGATCCTAAAACATATAGAACACGTGTCCAACAGGCACTATTTACTAAAATCAGAGTCCATCACGATTTGTCTCGTGATCAAATGGCAACAAAACCTCCGGCGGAAGTCCAGTCAATGATTGGAGATCCACGTCTCGTGGAATTGGCTTATAGCCAAAGCCGTACATACACGCCCAAGGAGTTACGCCAGATGATGCAGGCAATTCGTCGTTGGGGTAAGAAAAATTAATGAAATGGAGATATAAATATGAATGCAACACCACCAGCAGATGCACCGCCAGCACCGCCCTCAAATGCCACAGATGATGCTTATGCGAAGAAGGCAGCAGAAGCCCGCGGGTCATCGAAAACAAATGAAAAGTTAACAGCAGTTGGAGCAATAGCTCAAGCAATTGGTTCAGAGGTACAGAAAGTGATTATTGGAAAATCACACGTTATTGATAACGTGTTGGTCAATATCTTATCCAATGGAAATCTTCTCTTTGAGGATTATCCCGGTCTTGCCAAGACTCTAATGACTAATACATTCGCTGATGCACTAGGTTGTGACTTCAAGAGAGTACAATTTACTCCAGATTTGCTACCTGCAGATATTACGGGAACAAATATCTATGACGCTAAAAAGGGCGAATTTACATTTAAACCAGGGCCTATATTTTGTAATCTCCTTTTATCCGATGAGATTAATAGAGCCCCTCCAAAGACTCAAGCAGCCCTTCTAGAAGCCATGCAAGAGAAGCAGGTGACTATTGGTACAGTAACTCATAAATTACCAGCACCTTTCTTGACAATGGCTACACAGAATCCAGTCGAACAAGAAGGTACTTACCCGTTACCTGAGGCCCAACTTGACAGATTTATGTTCAAAATGAGTGTTGGTTATCCTAGCCGTTCTGATGAAGATGAAATTTTATCACGACGTATTGCAAGAAAGAAAGATGCGGTTGAAGTTGAAACCATTACAGATCCAGCACGCGTAGTTGCAATGCAGCAAGCAATAGAAGATGTATATGTAGATCCAGCAGTTAGGATGTACATGGTCGAAATAGTTACACAAACTCGTGAACACAATCAAGTATTAGTCGGTTCATCACCTCGTGGTTCACAAGCTTTGCTGAAAACTAGTCGTGCCGCTGCTGCAATGAGAGGACGTGATTTCGTAACTCCTGATGATGTAAAGTCAATAGCCAATTTAGCAGTAGCACATCGTTTAATACTCAAACCAGAACATCAAATAAAGGGAGTAAATACTGAAGACATAATCAAAGAAATTTTGAGAACTGTTCCAGTTCCAACTGTTTGAATATTCTACGGAGTTAGTGGGATTATGGCATGGAGTAGAAAATCCGCGATGTTCGCATCTTTAGCGGTGGCCCTCTATCTCCTAGGTTTAGTATTAAGAAATCAACAATTAGTTACTGTTGCAGTAGTTTTACTTTCATTCTTGACGTGGGCAGCATTTCGCACTAGTCATGCAGATGTTTCATCATCTGGTAGAAGAATAGAAGATGCACAAAATGATGAAGGAGTAGAATTACAAAATATCTTGGCCATGCGTAAAGTTTCTTCTTCAAGAATTTTTGAAGATGGTGAAATAGATGTATCTTTAAGACTTCAAAATAGGTCAAATACCTCTAAAGTTTTGGAAGTTCGAGATCGAGTGCCCGAAGTAATGAGAATAAAGAAGGGAGCTAATTATGTATTGATGGAATTAGGTCCACAAAGAGAAACTGAAATTTCGTATACTATAGAAACCCCGCTAAGGGGATTTTATACGATCGGGCCAGTATGTGTAAGGGTGCAGGATGCTTTTGGATTATTTCACAATGAAAAGGAAATACATTTGTATGAAGATTTCCTTGTTTTCCCTAAAATGGAAGATATTAAAGATGCCATGATAAAGAGCAGAGTTCCAAAGATTTTCACTGGTGCAGTTAATATTAGGAATCCTGGAGAAGGTTCAAATTTTTATAATCTAAGAGAATATATTCCAGGAGATCCAATGAAGAAAGTAAATTGGAAGGCTACTGCTAGACAAGATGGAAAAATGATGGTAAACGAATTTGAGAAGGATGCTGTTAGTGATATCATAATAATAGTTGATAGTAGGAAGATAAGCGAAACAGGGCCCGTTAGTAGGAATTCTTTGGTTTATAGTACAAGGGCAGCAGCCAGCCTTTCACAATACTTTTTATCCAGAAGAGATTCTGTTGGTTTAGTATTATATGGAGACGAAATAACTTCTGTAGATAGGGACACCGGTAAGAAACAATTGTATGTTTTATTGACTAAATTAGCGGGTTCAATGGCAAAAGGCAATACTCCATTGAAGATTGTTACTAATCGAATAATGCCTCATATTAATAGAGGTAGCCCGGTCATACTACTATCTCCTCTTGAAGAAGATCCAACTATAGTTGATGCAGTCAGAGATTTAAGATCAAGGAATTTTGAAGTTACAGTATTATCTCCTAGTAGCTTAGAATTTGAATTTGATGCTAGGAGACTAGATAGAACTGGATATGAAGTATTAAAGACTGAAAGAGATATTTTGATGGCAGAGTTAAGAGGATTGGGCGCATATGTAATGGATTGGGAACCAGATATGATGCTAAATACTGCTCTTACCGGGGCTAGAGGATTTTGAGGTGTTTTGATGGTCGAAGAAAATAAAACTCAGACTAGTGATACTGCACATCTGTATGATAGTACAACACTCCGTTCTTCAGCTCCAAGTAGGAAGGCTGCTGCCGGTCGTCAAAAACAGAACACCGAAATTCCTATCGATGCTATTCCTGAGGTCCATGTTCCTGGTTGGGTGGAATCAATCTTTGGAGGTCCAGTGATAAGCTCAATGAAATTTCTCCCTCCGGACAGAATGGTGACTTCATTACAATTATCTTCATCAATTACATTGGTTTTATTGTGCTTTCTAACCTTCATGATAACTCCAGTTACGGGAACAGCATGGTTTGCAATTTCTAACATGATTGGATTAGGATTTGTTGGAGGACTATTGCATTTCATAATAATTGGAATAGGACTAATTGGTGGAATGTATGGTGTTTTCCAAAGAGATCAAAGAGCACTATTGGTTTCTTATTGTATGCTAATAATCGTAACAATAAGATTTGCAGGAAGCAAAGTAGAATTCGGCCTCAGTTTCCTCCCAGAAGGAGAAATAGCTCAAAAATTACTACTTATTTTGTATGCAATATTTTTGGTTATGTTTATTGAACTTTCTAGTGGAATAATTAGATTTTCTATGCTTGATACATCAATAAGAACCGGGGAAGTGTATGTAATGGGAATACAGAAAATTACTTCTCGTTACCATAAATCTTTGCTAATTGCTCCGTCTATAGCCGGTATCGTAGCTCTAATTACTTTATTCATTAATCGTATAATTCCTGCAATAATTGGAGTCGTAGATCCAGTTTCGGCCAACAGACTTCGAGAAAGCGTTGAATTAACTAGTGTTTACGGTGTTGCTTTAGGTACAATGGTTATTTTTATGATAATTGCAGGATCCTTTGCCGTTAATTTACCACTTAGAATACAACAATTTAGAGATAAAAAAACTAACTAATTATGAGTTAATGTATTCTCCAATAATTCCTAAATCAGCGATTATTAACATTGCAACTGCCTCCACGACGGGGACTGCCCTTGGTCCTAAAACTGGATCATGTCTTCCGCCAACTTTCAAAGATCGAACTTCATTACTAGGAAGGTGTAAAGTAAATTGTTCCTTGGGGATACTACTTGGTGGCTTAAAATGAATTTTGACACTCATGGGTGCTCCCGTTGAACGGCCTCCTAAAGCACCATCAACTAGGCCTTTTTCTGAATCTCTTAGAGTGGGTTTTTCTTCACTGCTTATCCATTCATCATTATGCTCTGAACCACGCATTAAGGATGAATTTACTCCATGGGAGAATTCCACTGCCCTTGCACCTGGTATCGCCATCAACCCACGTGCCAATGATGGCTCTAAACCATCAAACCAAGGCTCTCCTACTCCAATTGGCAACCCTTCAATTTGTAATTCAACTACAGAACCAATTGTATCTTTACTCATCCTTATTTCTTCTAAATAATCTGACATTTTTTCTGCTGCTTCTTTATCTTTACAATTCAATTTTTCCATATTCATTGTTCGATCTAGTAAATTTTCATCATTCAATTCGAATAATTGTTTTGCAGAAATTTCTCCAACTCTTAGTAAATGTGCTTCACATTTCCAACCCACATTTTCTAACATATTTCTTACTTGACTTCCGGCAGCGACAATTCCAAATGTCAGTCGTGCAGATTGTGAACCTCCTCCTCTTGGGTCATTAGCACCTCCTGAGCGTACATATTCAACCATATCTGCATGTCCCGGTCTAGGCTGATCTGGTAAAAATGAATAATCAGATGACTTTACATCTGAATTTTTTGTTAGTAGTAGTATGGGCCATCCAGTTGCTACACCCTCATGTACTCCAGATAATATTTCACATTCATCTAATTCCTTTCTAGTTGACAATCCTTTTCTCCCTGGTCTCCTATTTTTGATATCATTTGCCAATTTTTCATTATCAATTTTAGTTCCTGGAGGCATACCTTCTATTAGTACACCCACACATTTGCCATGACTTTCTCCGAACAAAGTAATTCGTAATTTTTCTCCAAGTCCCATTCCCATCATACTTCCTCCTCATCTGAAAAATTGTAAAATGTAGTTCTTATCAAATCCATATCATATTTTTTTATTATATCGGATAAAACTTCCACTTCTTTTTCATAACAGATTATACAAATTGCTGGTCCAGAGCCAGTTATCCCTGCAGCTATTGCACCGTTAATAATGGATAGATTACATATTTTTATCGCTTCATCATCGTCATTTGCTGCAGCAACGCCCATTCCATTAGTAGTCAGTGCTTCAAAAATTTCTCTCCTCTCGATAGATTTTAATGCTTTATCAAATAAAGCATTATACTCTTTAAAAGATTCTATTTTTATGCCTTTTTTTCTATTTCCTCTAATTGCAATTAGGACATACAAAGAATCCTCTATCTCTCCTTCAGATAGTACTGATTCAGCAGCATTCTTAGTTGAATCAATTAATTTCCAACCTTCTGCCATTGCACACCATGCATCATCAATACTACCAGTAATAGTGCAACCTGCTCCTTTTTGAGCCTTAACTGCTAAATCAATAATTTCAAAGTTATTTAAATTCATCCAAGATGCAGAGTTAAGAGATTTAATTGCAGCACATGCTAAAGCTGAACTTGATTTTAACCCCTGTCCTATTGGAACTTCACTGAAGATATCCCATCCATATTCTTTAGGAAGAGGAAAACCTTCTGCTTTCCAGCATTTTATCACTGAATCTAGAAGTTTATGTTTATCTTGCAAATTTTCAGATTTTTTATCAACTAACTTCACTTTTGTCAGTAAATTTACTCCTACAGAACATCCCTTTCCTGTTCCAAGGGCATGTAATATAGAAACACCACCTCTTGCCTCTCCTTCTCCTAAGATGTTCATATTTCTCTCATCTCTCCTTCAATAGCATTACCAATATGCCTCATTCTTGAGTCCTGCATAACTAAAATTTTATCTCCGATTTTGATATTAGTTACTGATACTGCTCTGCCTAAGTTGTCTAGTAGCCTTACAGTTTCTGCATGCTGTAGAATTATTTGTCCGTTTATTTGTTCATTGCTATAGGAAATTTTCAAAAAAGGCCGTCTTTCAATTTTTACTCTACCTATTGAAGCATATCTTTCATTTCCATCATAATTGATAATTTTTACTTTTTCACCCGAAATTAACTCACTAAGGTATTTTGTCTTATTATCCTTCATCAGTATGTAAGAGTGTATCGCGCCTACATTTACTCTAAAAGGCCTAGAAGGGACAAACTCAGATTCTAAGGTCTCTCCATGGACAAGGCACAATGCATTCGATGTCGAGCCAACCATTATCCCCTCTCCTTCCTCTAATCTCTCAATTAGATCTATACAAACTCTTTCTCCAAAACCTCCAGATTGAATAGAGGTTATATTAGCCACATTCAGTCTACTTGCATCTTCTTTCTTTTTGTGATTATCAATTGATTTACTCTCTCTTATCTTTAATGCCTCACTCCAAATTTCTTCATCGACAGGCAATAGTAATGCATCTACTCCATGCTCAAGTGCGTATGCAGCCCCTCCAATCTCAATTTTTTCATCTGTAGAAACTGCTATCTTCGTACCAGTTCCTAAAGATTTTGATATCAAATTTTCTAATGGAATCATTTTCCAATTTTTACATCTAACTAATATCCAGGGAGATAAACCAATCATCGAACAAGCCTCATCTTGGCTTCTCTCATCTTCTAGATAAATTTCTGCAACATCAGGTAAATCACCTTTCCAAATTCTATCGGCGTAAATAGAAATTTTTTCCGAATATTCATTAGAACAATCTAACCACAGTTCCATTTCTATTCCTCTAATAATTTAATTGCCTCTGTTGCACTCATTCCTTCATGCACTATTGCACGAAGGGCCTTAACATTTGAACCCGGATTTTTACAGCCAAAAACTTGTCTCCCAATACATACGCCACTTCCTCCTGCTTGAATTGACTGCTCAACAATTACTAGTAGTTCATTGAAAGAAATATTCTTTGGCCCTCCGGCAATAAGTACTGGAATTGGTACAGATCTAGTGACCTTTTGAAAACTCTCAACTGAACCTGTCCAAGGAACTTTAACTACATTACATCCTATTTCCCATGCCAATCTAGCTGCATGTGCTACTCCATTTGTTTCATCATCTTCTGAAATGATGAGATTTTCTCCTCGAGGATATACCATCCCAAGCACAGGAATCTCTAATGCCCATGCATCTGTTGTGAGATCTCCCATTTCGATTATCATTTCTGCCTCATTATCTTCTCCCATATTTATTTGTCCGGAAACTCCAATTGCTCCTCTATCCAAACACTCTTCTGCAGTGGCAATACTTACTTTTTCTCCCGACCTATTTCCTCCATGCACAGTTGATGCAGAAACATGACACACAAAGTTCCTCCAATCTCTAATTTTCTTCTGATGACTCAAAACACCTTTATGGACTACAATAGCATCTACTTGAGAATCAATTAGTTGTTCAATTATTTTATCCATATTCTCCAAACCTTCTTCTGGATACTGTGAAATACCATGATCTAGAGGAATCCAAACGCCCTTTCCTCCGGGCAAAATTCTATCAAGTCGACTTTCGAGACCTTCGGACATATACACGGCTAAGAACCACCTTCTTGAAAAGTATCGTTTTTATGATTAATATTTTTTCCAACACATTAATGACTTTTGATGGATAAATCAACAATTAAAGGAGCATGATCAGAAACGACTAACCCTCCCTCTCTGAGTACACTTATTTTCTCAAAAATATTCAATGCGGCATCATTTGCAAGGATATAGTCTATTCTCCATCCTCTATCTAGCGCTCTGGCTTGCCCTCTATTAGACCACCATGAATAAGGCCCTTTCATATTTCCATATTCCATTCTTAACAAATCATGCCACCCAGATGATAAAAATCTACTAAACCATTCTCTTTCATGTTTCAAGAAACCAGATGTATTCTTATTTCCTGATGGATTCCATATATCGTTTTCAGTATGGGCGATATTTAAATCTCCACACAAAATTACTGGCTCATCTATTGATGTAAATTTTTTTGCCCATATCAATAAATCTTCTAGCCATTGATCTTTGAACTCTTGCCTCTCAATATTTGCCCCTCCATTTGGCAAATATATGTTTATACAATGCAATTCGCCATGTTTTGTATGAAGTACTCTCCCTTCAGAGTCGTTGATATCAACATTAGTAGAAATACCTCGTCCCTCTTCTGTAATCTCTACTCTTGACCAAGTTGAGACGCCTGAGTAACCCTTTTTTTGGGCAGGATGCCAAATAATCTCATGACCATCTATTGGAGACCAATCTTTGGGCATCTGTTCGGGTAAAGCCCTTACTTCTTGGAATAACCAAACATCACTATCTATTTTTTTAATAAAATCATCAAGACCTTTACGATGTGCCGCTCTAATGCCATTTAGATTCCAAGTCACAATTCTCATGATATGCTCCTCATTGAGATAGGTCTTTTACTTTCTCCACCAAATCCATACGCCTT
>Ga0315330_10001374_pt1 | contig 16291 bp, 15 predicted proteins | sample M140m34915metaG_FD_203453 | JGI IMG/M metagenome (GOLD analysis project Ga0315330, IMG submission 203453) | Ammonia-oxidizing marine archaeal communities from Monterey Bay, California, United States - M1 40m 34915 | ecosystem: Environmental > Aquatic > Marine > Intertidal zone | place: USA...
TCTTCTACAATTCCTGTTTCAAGTCTATATTTCGGCTTTATATTGAGATTTTCTACAATATTTCTTACCATATGTAACGCTTCTTGTTCATCATTGGCAAAGTGATCTGCGACACCTGAGTCCCTAGTATGAACATCGGCTCCTCCTAATTCTTCAGCAGTTACTTCTTCACCAGTAGCAGATTTCACTAATGGAGGCCCAGCAAGAAAAATTGTACCATTTCCTTTGACAATAATTGATTCATCAGACATTGCAGGTATGTATGCTCCTCCTGCAGTGCATGATCCAAGAACGGCTGCTACCTGCGGGATTCCTTTACTGGAAAGTATTGCCTGATTTCTAAATATTCGGCCAAAATGTAATTTATCAGGGAATACTTCATCTTGAAGAGGTAGAAATGCTCCTCCAGAATCAACCAAATAAATACATGTTAAATTATTTTCTTCTGCTATTTCCTGTGCTCTGATATGTTTTTTAACAGTTAGAGGATAATATGATCCTCCTTTGACAGTTGCGTCATTTGCAACAAACATACATTGTTTACCATGTACTACGCCTATTCCAGTGACAATTCCAGCAGAGTGTGCACTGCCATCATAAGAGTCAATTGCTGCTAATGGAGATAATTCTAAAAAAGGCGTTCCTGGGTCGCAAATATCTGAAATTCTTTCTCTTGCCAATTTTTTATTTCGACTACGATGGCGTTCAACATATTTCTCTCCTCCTCCTAGTTTTACTTTAGCTAACTTTTCTCTTAAATCATCTACCAAGGCAATATTTTTTTCATTGCAGCGAATAAATTCTTGACTTCCGGAATCAATACGTGTGGGTAGCCTCTCCATAGCCCTCAACACTCGAGATGGCCTCCAAGTATTCAATTGAATTGTTTAATATTTAAAAATTAAATAATTAGACTCCTAAAGCGAGCCGGAAAACATCTCGAAGGCCTGGTGCCATCCCGACAACCAACATAGCCAATCCAATTAATAATCTTAAATGCTGTTGTCTATTTTCGAAGTTTGAAATGGTAAAGAAATACCAAATTAATAATCCTAATCCTAACTTAATTACAACAAAACCTGCAGCTGTATCAAATTGTTCGATAATCCATGCTGAAAATACGTGCTTCTCTTTATAATTAAAATAATCAATACCGATCCATGTAGCTAAACCATCAAGTAATTGTCCTGCTACAGCTAAAAAGACAACAGGAGAAGCCCCTATCGCTTTCTTACGTAATGACTCGATGAGATCTTTTTCTGGTGAAACTAATGCCAAATAATCTTCCTCAGTCATTGAACCCGGTAGTATACCAGCAACTAATCCATGATTGGAAAGTTCCTCTATCGCAGGAGAACCAATATTATACATAAAATATGCAAGAAGAGAGGGCAGGCCAATTACAACCATTACTGGCCAAAAAACAAGTTGTTCACTGGAAACATGCGTTGCATAAGCTGAAAGTGCCCCAATGAATATCAAAGAACCTCCGAGCCCCACTGAATAAACTAATCTCTGTATTGGAGTGAAAATTTTCAATGACTTATTTAGTAATTGAGGCAGGAAAATAGCGAAAATTCCAATTATTAATAAAAGTGTTAAATCTATTTCTTGGCTAGTAACTTTATTGCTGTTGGAAATTGAAGAAACGTAAATAAAAAATTGTAAAAGAATTAGTAAACTAGATACTAATTCTATTTCTCTTTCTAATTTTTTCTCACTTTTCGATTTTTTCTGAAGGATATAGGCTATTGAACCAGCGGATATAACCCATAAAGCAGTTTGAAAATGAACTCCTGGGCTAACAAAATATGGAGCTAAATTGGAGTCAAACATTTGTGCATCTTCAACAACTTCACCAAAAACAGCCCAAAGGACATAAGGAAATAATGCTATTAATGAATAGTCACTTGAATCAATGCCTAAAAATCTCAACAATGCGGCCAATGAAACTACAAACATGGCTAAAATAAAGGCATAAGTCAAAGTATTTACTGTATTATATCCTGCGTCTGATGTTTCCTCAGCAATTATTGGATCCAAGTAATAGTCATAGATGAACTCTGTGAGGGGATTTTCGATATTTAATAATGAAAGAAATAAGCCGGAAAAAAATAGTATAAAGGATGCTAGAATTATGTTTATAGCCCATCTTTCATAATCGTATAACTCTTCTAAATGATTAGGCATTGTACCGGCGAAGAGACTACTGTGCTTAGGTGTGGCGGTTTCTTTACTCTTCTTCATATACTATTTCTTCATCTTCAGCAAGTTCTAGCATATCATTAATTTCATTTTGGTCCTCAATATTAATTTGTGTATTTTTAAATTTTCTAGCAGCTTTTCTTCGAGCACTTGCTAAGCCGGGAACTAAGGCTTCGAAACCTGATTGTGACTCAGTAGTTTTATCTTGGTATGATTCAAGACTTCGGGACTGTAGACGTTGCTTTCTCCTATCTTGTTCTAATCCATACAAAACAGTACCATGCTCAGATCCTCTCAATATTCCTTCAATGGCGGGTCCAGCAATTAACAAACTTTCATCATCCCCTATTATCAAAACTGTTGATCCATAAATTGATATTTCACAGCCTGACAATTCTTCAATTAAACTCCTTATTCTGCCATTAGTACCAATTAATCTACTTCTCATTCTACGAACTTGATTAGGTTGACGGCCTACCCATTCTCTAATATCATACATCCTCAGAAAGATATCGTCATTTAGTAGCTGTAATGCTCTTTTTGGTGCTAAACCTCTGCCTATCGCCATAATTAAATCTGGCATTTTCATACGTACTATAGGATCTATTGTTTCTGAATCCCATATTATGTTAACTTCACCAGATTGAGAATCTATTTGCAAAGAGCCTCCACTCGCCTTTTCTATCAATTTACGAGTTTCTCCTCCCTTCCCAATTAGAACTCCGATACGATCCTTTGGTATGCGTGCTAGGTGCTCCATGAAACCTGTCATGAAGTCATATACTTTAATCTCCACCCGGGAGAGGTTTTAATTTTGGCACGGGTTCATCTAAAACTCTTACCAAACAATCAGTAAGATTTATATCAAATCCTTTACGATTAATCCATTCTACTAGTCTAGTAACATCTCTGATTAAAAATTCTTCAGCATTGGGATGTTGATTGGTAACGGCCTGTCCAACATCAATCACCCAAATATCTTTATCTTTCATCAATATATTATATTCACTAAAATCTGCATGAACCAAATTACAGGATTGCCAATTAATGGCTATTATATCTAAAAGATTTGAAAATATCTCTAGTGGATTTTCAATTTCTATATCTCTTAATCTCGGACTTGCTTGTTCCTCGCCAACGAATTCCATAATCAACACATTTTTGAAATGTGAAATTGGTTGTGGAACTCTTACCCCATTAGCCCTCATTCGTTTTAAATTTCTATATTCTTTGCGTACCCAAATATTTACTAATTCTCTGTGACGTCTAGAAAGTCCTCCAAATCTTGGATCACCATCAATATATTTTGTAAGACTTTTGAAAACAGCATTAGTGGTATGAAATATTTTTACGGCAACTGGTCCATTATTACTAGTTGCATAGAAAACATGTGCCTCTTTACCTCTTGCTATAGGATATTCAATAGTATCAATATCTCCTTTTTGCATCAATTTATGTATTGCTAGAAGGGTTGAACTATCAAATACTTGATCGAAAACTCGCCTGTCTACCCATTCATATCGTCCTTTACCCATTACTCCCTGTATGCCATGTTCAATATCTTCGAATAATTTCTTAAACCTAGGCTCAGAAATCCATTCATGTTTCTTTTCACTCTTCATTAGAGAATCAAAGTCAGGCTCTAAGTCCCACTCTTTATCGTCTTTCATTTTTTCACCCGAAGAACGAGTCAATATCATCGTCAGCGTCATTTTCAACGGATGGAGGGGTAATGTTAGATTCTTTGTTGACTTCGGGCCCTGAGGTTGTTTCAGTATTGATTTCTTCTTGTTCATTGATTTCAATATCTTCTTCTGTATTCAAATTTGTATCCTCAGACATTCCAAATAAATCGACGATTTCTGGCAATACGCCCTTTCTTGAGAGATATAGTGATTGTGTTTTAGTATAACGCATACAGACATTGGCCTTCTCATCTTGAAATTCCCAAGGTTGTAGAGTTATCAGGTCTCCTTCTCTTACCCATTGTCTTCTTCGCATCTTCCCAGGGATTCGAGCTAGACGTGTTTGTCCATCCTCACATATTGAACGTACTCTTCGTCCTCCAAGAATCATATCTGCTATTGCAAACATCTCATTCACTTTTCTATTTGGCAAGGGCACCCTAATCCTATCTCCGGATCCAGATTCTAGACGTGCAAGAAGTTCAGCATCGACCTTCTCTTCCCTACGTGCCATATGCTCCGGTCGATAGACTCCTATGTGAACTTGAGCATCGTTTCACTAGGTTAGAGTAAAGATTGGGCCGCTTCATTCACCAAATCAAGTAAGTACTCTGATAACGGCCCAATACCCAATAAGAAAGTAAGAATAGCACAAATAATTATAGTAATTCTCAGATAAATTGATTTGTCTATAGGTTCTTCAACTACTGGTTCTTCAAAGAACATTATCAAACCTATTCTCAAATAATAAAATAATGAAATTGCACTATTGATCACTATTGAAAGAGCTAACCAAAATATAATATTGACACTAGTTATCCATGTTAATATCGTTGCAGATGACAAACTACCAGTGCCTGCAGAGACATTTACGATTCCATTAATCATTAATAATTTAGATAAGAAGCCTGATAAGGGCGGTATTCCTGCTAAAGAAAGCATGAATATAAACATGGAAATAGCTATCACAGGATCTCTCCTTGTTAATCCCTTTAAGCCATCCATATTGTGACTTAGTCCTTCATTTTCAAGCAAGGTGAGGACCAAAAATGCCCCGAATTTAAATAAAACTAAGATTGTTAGATGAAAAATAACAGCAGTTACTATGAGAACATTGGAATCCATATCTCCTAGTCCGCTCCCGATTGCAGCTATTGCAGCAAGCATATATCCTGCATGAGCAACGCTAGAGTAAGCCAGCATTCTTTTTGGGTTATCGCTAGTTAAAGCGGCAAAGTTACCCCATGTCATGGTAATTACAGAAATTAATGCGATTGCAACCATCCAATATGCTTCTACTCCTTCTTCAGAAGATGCAACAATAAGTAATATTTTCATTATGGCTACAAAACCCATTGCTTTAGATGCGGTTGCAAGTAATCCGGCAATAGGAGCAGAAGATCCAGAGTATGCGTCCGGAGTGGCCAAGTGGAAGGGTGCTGCGCCAACTTTGAAGCCAAAGGCAACGAGCATTAGGCCGATACCAATTCCAGCAAATGGATCAAGGCTTTCCATAGCCGACCATGAAGATGTTAGAGAATCTATTTGCAGATTTCCATTCCACAAATAAAGTAAAGACATTCCATATATCCCAATAGCTGAAGCAACTGAACCAACAACAAAATATTTTGTTCCAGCTTCTCCTCCTATATCACTTTCCTTGTAAAAACCCACAAGGACATATGATGACAAGGATGCTAATTCTAGACAGACGAAAAGTAAGAATAAGTGTGTGGATTTAGACATAAGACACATGCCTAATCCAACCATCATCAAAAGAATGTAGAAATCTACTTGACGTCGATTATTCATTAATACTTTTATTTTAGTACTCAAAGAAGATTCAGAGTCTGTATTTTTTGGTATTTCAGGATTTGTATAAGGAGGCATTCTGTAAAAGGTTGCCACGGAAGTGATAAGTAAAGCGGAGGTAAAAATTAATGAAAATAAGTTAGTAAATTGATTTATCTCCATTACTTCGCCTATATTCCCATTTGTTTCTGCTTGAAGCATGATTAATGACATAATAAATGATGCAGTAAAGGTAATTATCGCTACTATGCTGGGAATGAAGGGATTGTTGACTTGAGTGAATCTTGTACCTCCAAACAGTACTGGTACAGAAGTTTTAGTGAGAGGTATTCTAATCTTCGTATCGCCTAAATTAGGAATTATTATCATTGCCAATATGCCAATAACCATCACAGTCTCAGGCAACAATAATTCCAAAGAAATATCACTTAAAGAATTCATCTAAAAGCCTCCCATATCCAATCTATACTAGGACTCCAAGAATCAGTATTTTCCATAGCACTAATCATTACATCGGACATAAAGCCAGTACTCCATACAGACATCATATCCCAAAAAATAAATGGGAAAATACCAAAAATAATAGTAAAAATTCCTAATATGAACATACCTGTATTTTCATGCCAAGTTACATCACGAGGGTCATCACCATGGAGAGAATCAGGCAATATTCCTTGATGAGGATCGTCGGATTCGAAAATAGTACGTTGCATAGACGTTAGATAATATGTTGCAGTAATTATTAATGTTAATGCAGGTAACATGACTAACCACCCAAAGGACATCCAGAATGCTATCAATATTGCAACTTCAGCGACGAAGCCTGCCATCAAAGGAAGGCCTAGGCTAGCCATCCAACCCAACATCATGTGACCTGAAAGATATGGAGAATGATGTGCTATTCCTCTCATTGAACCAATCTCTAGCGTATGATAATGATGTTTGAAAGCTCCTGCAACTGCGAAGAGTAGTGGGCTAATTACCCCATGTGCAAACATCATAAATAATGCGCCTGCAATACCAAGAGGTTGCATTGTAGCAATACCAAGGAAAATTAATCCCATATGTGAAACTGAAGAATAAGCAACCATTCTCTTGAGATTTGTTTGACCCATGCACACCCATGCCCCATAAACTAAACTTGCCATACCTAAGAAAACCAAAAGTGGCATAAAAATTATAGTCGATTCAGGGAATAGTGTTACTGCAATTCTGAGAAAGCCATATGCACCCATTTTCAGCATAACTCCTGCTAATAACATAGAACCAGCTGTTGGAGCTTGGACGTGGGCGTCAGGAAGCCAAGTATGTACAGGAACACTTGGCATTTTTGTTGCAAAGCCTATGAGTAAAAGTATCCAAACAAAGTGTCTAAGTCCTTCATTAGGAATTAAATTATCTTGGATGGACATGTGAACTAAATCGAAATGATGTCCTGTCATACTCCCCATTCCAGGTATTGGAGTAGTATGGAAATACATCACTAGAATTCCTATAAGCATGAAAACACTTGCTGTAAATGTATAAATGAAGAATTTCATGGCAGCATATTTTCTATCTTCACCGCCCCATAATAGTATGAGTAAGAACATTGGAATCAAAGTTAATTCCCAGAAAACATAAAAGATGAATAAATCTAATGAAACGAAAACTCCCAATAAAGCTCCTTCCATAATTAATATTAGAGGATGAAAAATGTGACCTTTCTTTGCATCCCATTCTACGAGCATTGAAATTGGAATCAATAACGATGTTAGCCAAATCATTGGAAATGAAAGAGCATCTGCGCCAACCTTCCACTGGACGCCTATAGAAGAAATGAGAGAAAATTGTTCGTTCTTCAAGACATATTCGCCGTGCAAAATATCAGTCCAATCTACACTACCAATTGTTCCAATGAACATCATTGTAGATATAGCAAACATTGCTAATGCAACTCCCATTGAAATATTACGAGTAATTGATTTTAGATTATCTGCGATTTCTTTAGGTAAAAATTGAGGTAAAATGATCAATACAAGACCTGTAAAAATAGGTACAAGAGTTATTATTGTTAAAATATCAAGAGACATTAACTTACCCCCCAAAACAATATGAATATGGAAATCATACCAACTGCAGCCATCAAAATGTAGTCTCGGGCACTTCCTGTGGTTATTTTCCTAACCTCTAATGATCCAGAAACTGATTTAGATTCTACTTGCTTAATTATGCCGTCAATGATTATTCTATCAAACCATGCAGAAAAATTTGCAAATGGGATAACGGTTTTTGAAATTAAATATTCATAAAAATCATCAAAATATAATCTATTTTGTAATGCTTCAGAAAATTGTGATTTAGAAATATTATCTACATTTTGACTGCCAAATTTACTCGAAAGAGATACTAACCAACCAATTATTGGTATGGCTCTTTCTCCCTCCTGTAGTTTCCCTCCGTGAACTCTTGCAGCAATAATTGGCCCAATAATGAAAGAAAGCACAATTGTTGTCCAACCGATAATTCTTGTATTAATATCAGAGGGTAAAAATGCATGATCTAAAGTGTATACTAATCCTTTCATTTTTAGATGATCTATATCCGATGATAAATAATGAATGATATCAAATAAAGCCAAACCAAAACCACCAATCGCGGTTATCACTGTAAGAATCAAGAGTGGTTCTCTAATCCAAGGAGTTGCTTCATGAACATGATTTACAACATCATTTTTTGGCTCTCCTGCAAATGTCATTAGCCACATTCTCGACATATAAAATCCTGTCATCCCTGCAGTAGCAAGAATAAGAACAGCCGGTACAAACATTATTGGCTCATATTCTAATGCAGCCTTCCAAGTCTCGGCAATTATTCCTTCTTTGGACCAAAAGCCACCGATAAGAGGAACACCGATGATTGACATAGAGCCAAACATCATCGCTGTTGCAGTAATGGGCATCTTTGCAGCCAAGCCACCCATGTTGCGCATATCTTGTGGATCGAAATTGTGATCGTGATGATCGCCATCACTTATGTGATCATGTGCATGATGGATTTCATGTATCACCGAACCACTCGCCATAAATAACATCCCTTTGGCCATTGCATGATTGAACAAATGGAACATGGATGCTCCAAATGCTATCATGGCTGCATGGTGGTGATCTGTATTGTAAAACCAAAGAGCCACGCCTAAGCCAGTAAAAATATATGCCAATTGACTCATGGTTGAATATGCTAAAACTTTCTTGATGTCGTTTTGAACAAATGCAATTAATGCAGCCATAAATGCTGTTATCCCACCTATGAATGCAATAATTATTCCAAGATTTTCTAACCCTGGTACTCCACTGTAGTGTACATCAACAAAAGGAACCATCCTAGCTACTAGGTATAATCCGGCATTTACCATAGTTGCAGCATGAATTAGTGCAGAAACGGGTGTCGGCCCTTCCATTGCATCTGGTAGCCATACATGAAGTGGGAATTGTGCGGACTTTCCAACTGCTCCTATAAACAACAACAAAAGAGCCCAAAACAATTGATTTGAATCAACTAACGCTCCTGAAACGCCTGTTGATGGATCATCAAAAATTACTGCAAAATCTAATGAGCCGTAAATATCATAGAGAATGAATAAACCAACCATTAGGAAAACGTCGCCAATTCTAGTTGTAAGAAATGCTTTTTTTGCAGCATAGGCAGCACTAACTTTCCAATAATAAAATCCAATTAAGAGATAAGAGCAAAGTCCCATTATTTCCCAGAATATGAAAAGCCAAAGGAAGCTGTCTGCCAATACCATTCCAAACATTCCCATACTAAATAATACGAATTCTGCATAAAAACGATGGTTGCGATCCTCATTAATTTGGTCAGTATTCATGTAACCCATACTAAACCAACAAATCAAAAAGCAAAGGAATGTTGCAACAAATAAAATCATCAAAGTTACTTGATCTATCCAAACACCTATTCCTATTATTCGAGTTTCTTGAGATATGACATAATTAGACTGTAAGAAATCAAAAGTTATCCATTCGAACCATGTATTCACAGATTGATTCGAGAAATTGGAATTACCGTATAAATAATCGAATAATATCCAAAGTGCTATTGTTAATGATACTGTAAGTGCCCCTAGTGCTAAAATTCCACCTTCTTTCCATTTATTTTTCCATATTGGATTTTTATTATAAATTTGGCCGATTATTAAGATTGTAGGAAATATCAATAATGGTATTGTAACAATTAAAAATGCTGCATCTACAGATTCCCAACCTACTAATTTTAGAATTGGAACTAACAATAATATAGGCATCAAAGGATATAGTAGGGGGTATTCGTGTTTTACTTCACCCATTATTTCACCTCAGTTTCTTAAAATATTAGCATCCTCTAATGAAATAGTTTGTTGAGTGCTATACATTGATAGTAAGATTGCCAATCCAATTGCAACCTCTGCTGCAGCAATAGCTATAGCGATGGCTGTAAAAACCCAACCATTAACATCTCCATAATACATTGCTCCAGCAACAAAATTAAGATTTGCAGAGTTTAACATTAACTCTATACACATCAAAACAACAATTGCATTTTTATGATAGAAGGTACCTAATAAGCCAATACCGAATAGTATAGCGCCCAATCCTACTATCCAACTGGGATCTATCATCATTCTTCCTCCTTTTGTTTAGAAGTCCGATTGAATTTTGTGAATGTTCCTATGTTTTCCAAACTATCAGTTACCTCTCCTCTAATATCCCATACAAGATTGATTAAACGTTCATCTCTAACTAAATATGAAGCACCTATCATTGCCATTGCTAGAAGAGTTCCGAGTATGATGGTAGCAAATGCCCATTGATTGAAAATAGCATCGGCAAATTCAAGAGTTGTTGGTGAATTAGAAGAAATTGATTCATCCCACATTGAATGTGAATTTATCTCTTGTAAAAGTAAAAGAACGAAAATAAAAACTCCTAAGGAAGTTAAAGCAGTAATTGTTCTCATCAGTAGTCAACCTCCAATATTTTACGCCTAGTAAGCATAACACCAAATTGAACAACTAACATTACTGATCCAAGGTAAACAAGGATTTGTATTGCTGCCAACATCTCAGCACCAGCTAATACGAAAACACCAGCAACTGCAAAAAAAGTCAGCATCAGAGAAAGTAAAGAATGTGCTACTCTCTTAGAAAATACACATCCAAGAGCTCCTAAAATAGCAAGTGCAGCCATAATAACGAATACAATTGCTTGGAAGTCAATAGACAAAATCAGGCCTCCAATTTAGCAGCTTTCTTTTCTCGCTTTACTTTTTCTTTCTGGGCCCTCTTTGCTAATTCCATATCTACTCGTTCTTGATGGACAGCTGGAAGTAAACGTGTACGACTAGCATCCATCCAAAGTTGTTCACGCGTATAACCAGTCATACCATCATATTCATTTGTCATGAAGAATGATTCGAAAGGACATGCTTCTGCACATAAACCACAAAACATACATCGTCCTAAATCGATCCTACCGGATACAATATCTTGTTCTGCAGGCCTTAGATCCGAAGTATTAATCTCTTCTATTCCAGAGCCATCTTGCCATCTAACGGTAGCAGTATCACCTGAAATATCAATGATTTCAGCAAAATCATATTGTTGAGGAGGAGCAGTGTGTGCATGGACTAAATCAAACTCTGTTTCTATTTCGGTAAAATTATCTTTTTCACGAGCTGCTAAACCACCGGTTTCTAATTCTCCTCCATAACCATGCCATTCATCTCCTTCATTTGTAGTATCAAGAACGTTAACTCTTGTTTCACTAGTCATATGTAAGCAGTCATTTGGACATGCTTTGACACATGCCTTACAGGCGGTACAAGTTTCCCAAACAATTCCTATACGTCCATTATAATTACCCGGGACGAAAAGCCATGGTTCCATATCTTCCAATCTCTCGTACGGATACATTATAGTTACTGGTCGCTCCAAAAAGGGCAATGCAGGAGAGGATTCCCTATCTGCAGAATATACTTGTCCGACAGATGGATGGTTTTCACCCACTCGATTAATTGTGAATTCATCCACCATAGTTGCTTCTTGTGCGTGATAGTCATTTTTGAGAAATTTGGCTTTCCCGATGTAAGGAATGGTACGTAAAGCAGTCTTCATAGTAATCCACATTGGCCTAATAACTAAATTACGAAAATTTGGTGTTGCATGTGGATGGCCTGTGTTATATTCTAGATTTTTCAATTAGTTCACCTCCTGTTTCTCCTGAGTTCCCGGATATGCCTTGGATAAAGTCTGTGTACTATATGGACGGCGTGATTGTGATAATGCTTCTTCATCCTCATCTATAGCGTATACTACAAAGAAAAATAGTGCAATAATTGTGAGAACAGGTGCAGCCCAAATTGGCCAACCAGAATCTGTCCAAACTTCAAGGCGTAAGAAAGTTGCAATTACAAGATTTACTAGAGAAAGAGGGAGAAGATAAAGCCATCCAAATTCTAAGATTTGATCTGTTCTTATACGGTGTAATGATGCCCTAATCCAGACAAAAAATGCAAATAATAACCATGCTTTTAGTAAGACCCAAACTAAACCCGGTATTATGGTGAATATTATTTCAAAGACTCCTCCTAAAATTGGCAATGAAGATAAAAGGTCTTGGAAAGGAAATTCCCAGCCGCCCAAAAAGAACATTGCAAATAATATACATGCCGCATAAGCTCTCATCATTTCAGTAGCAAACATAAGACCCCAACGTATTCCTCCATATTCAGTCCACCATCCTTCTACAAGTTCCGCTTCTGCTTCAGGCATATCAAAAGGTATACGCTCTACTTCTGCAATCATAGTAACAAGAAACAGTACAGCACCTAGAGGAAGAATGAAAATATTCCAAGTATTAGATGTTTCAATTTGAAAATCAACGATTTCTAGAATGTTGAATGAGCCACTAATTACAGCTATGCTTAGAACTGTTATCAGAAGAGGTATCTCATATGCAGTTAATTGTGCTGCAGAACGCATTCCTCCTATCAGAGTATATTTGTTATTAGAAGCCCAGCCAGCAAAAAATACTCCCAATGGTGCAACACCAAATATTGCCATCATGAAAATTAAAGAAAGATCTGGATTTGCAGCCCAAATATGTGGACCAAATGGAATGAATGCATAAACCATTATTGTGGTTGCTATTATTATTATAGGTGCTATTTCGAATACTAATTTATCAGCTTTCTTGGGAACTATGTGTTCCTTTGTGGCGAATTTGAGAAAGTCAGCTAATGCTTGAAAAAATCCTGGTAGTAGAAACCAAATACCATGATAACCTCTATTATTCACTCTTGAAATTGTTTCATGCGGATGATCATTACCAAACGATTGGTTCAATTTAGCATTTACAAAGCCTATTGGAGTTCCCATTCCCATAGGTAATTTATTCCACCAGTCTCCTGCTGTTGCGCTCCCTTCTCCAATCCAAAGACTGCGTAATGAAGTCGTAGCACCGATTCTATCCATTAATCTTCCAATAAATTTACGTTCTATGTATGGAACAACCATTAGAGTAAGCATCATAATTGCAAATACTACTGTACACATCACTGTAGCCAAGAAAAAGGATTCTAATGCTGGTTGTATTTCTGCAAAGTCATTTTGTATTGAATTAGGTAATAAATCATGAGTGGTGTCCATTGACCATCCAATAATTGATTCGGACCATCCACGAATATCTAACCAATCACTACTAGTCATTTAATCACCTATCTGTTTCTCCAATACAAGGATCAAATGAACCCATAATTGCTGGAATATCTGCAACTTTGTACCCTATCATGCATTTGGATGCATATGGAATTGTAATGAACATAGGTGACCTGATAGAAACTCTATATGGCATCTTGCCTCTACCTTCGCCACCTCCGGCTATATAGAACATTGATTCTCCTCTACTATCTTCAAAATGGTGTGATCCGCTCGTTCCTTCTGGAGCCCTTGAGGGTGCTTTTGCTAATATTTTTGGATCGCCGGGTTCATGATATGTTTCTGCTCCCCCTGGCATTTTATCTAGTGCTTGCAAAACTAAATCAGCACTTTGGCGCATTTCTTCCACTCTAATTCTATATCTATCATAACAATCTGCACCTTTAATTGATGATCTTTCGACTGCTGGACTCCAATCTAATTCGGAATAAACAGAATAAGGATGTGATGTTCTAATGTCATGATTTACTCCTCCGGCACGAAGATTAGGCCCTGAAACACCGTGATTTATCATTTCTTCTGGTTTGGCATATCCAACGCCTTGACTTCTGATAAGGAAGATTGTACTTTCATCAAAAAGGGATTCATATTCTTGAATACGTTCTAAGAAAAGAGATAGTTTATGTCTAGCCCGCATAGCAAAACCATGTGGAAGATCTCTTTTTACGCCTCCAACTCGAGGGAAATTATAATGCATTCTTGAGCCACCTAATTCTTGTAGCAAATCCATCATCATTTCTCTTTCACGTAGACACCAGACCATTACGCTAAGATTTCCTATATCTGGACCATACGCTCCTAGCCACATCAGATGGCTAGCTAAACGTTGTAATTCAACTGCAACTAGACGAATATACTCTGCTCTTTCAGGTACTTCAACGCCTAGTAAATCTTCGGCTGCATAAATATATGCATGAGACCAAGTGTTCGCGCTTGCATAACATAAACGATCACAATAGGTAGTTATTTGTGTGAAGTCTCTAGATTCACAGATTTTCTCAACACCTCTGTGGATATATCCTAAATCAGGTTCTGTATCTACTACAGTTTCACCATCTACCTTTACTTTCAATGTCCATAATCCATGCGTCATAGGATGTTGCGGCCCCATTGAAATCCACATTTCTGCCATGTTATTTCCTCATTTAACTCTCTCAGAATCGACTGGTTTTCTTTTGAAACCCTGAGCATCATCATACATTTCTTGAAAATTATGATACCTAAGTTTATGTTGTTTTTGTAATGGGTGATATCCCTTCGGAGTTTCATGAGGTTGCAAGACACGACGCATTCCTTCATGTCCTTCAAAATCAATCCCTACTAAATCCCATGTTTCTTTCTCATTCCAATCTGCTCCGACCCAGATGTCTTGAATACTTGCAACTGAAGGAGTACGAGTATCTCCTAAATGAATAGTTACTTCTAATTCCAAAGGTACATCAGAACCGGTTAACTCAGAATTATTGGTTATTATTGGTTGTACCACTCCCTCACTATGAGGAGGATTTTTGACTCCTGTCCTAAGGAAATGATATATTATTTCCCAATTTTTATCTTTCGATTCGGGCCAATGGATGCCAGTTATCATTGAACAATAATCTACTCCATAATCAACATACAGTGATTCGGCAACTTCTCGCCAATTTTCTGAAGATACTTGTAATTTAACGACCGGTCTGATTTGCGTTCCATTAGAACGTTGATCTACAAAAGAAGAAACGCCATCAACAGCATCTAGTTTTTCTGCTAAATCTTCTGCAGAGGAGATTTGAGATTCTTCTGAAACAACACTCATGACAATACTTCCTATTTTCTATTGTTCATCTCCAATGATTATTGGAGCTGTGCTATCAGTTCTAGAATGACTAGGTACTGCCCCTATACGGATTATTTTCTCACGTAACTTACCAAATCCATCAATAAGTGCTTCAGGACGAGGAGGGCATCCTGGAATATAAATATCAACAGGTATTACAGTGTCGACACCTTCAAGGACATTGTACGATTGGAAGTATGGGCCGCCTGAAATAGCACATTCTCCCATTGCAATACACCATTTTGGTTCAGGCATTTGTTCCCATAGGCGAACTATTGGATCAGCGAATTTCTTACTTATTGGACCATTGACAAGTAAAACATCACATTGCCTTGGGCTTGATCTGAAGAAAACGCCGAATCTTTCTGCATCAAAACGGCTAGCACCAGCAGCCGCCATTTCTAATGCACAACATTTGATTCCTAAGTGTAGAGGAAACAAGGATTTTCTTTGACCCCAATTAAATAATCTTCCTGCTAAGACTCCTATAACATCCCTGAGGCCACTTGCTTGAAGCGCTGCATCGGTTGTATCTCCAACAGTGTCAATTAACATTCGGCTACTAAACATAGTATAATTCTGACCATCTTCCGCCATAATAATTCCTCATATGTAAATTCTGCCTCTTTTTCTAAAAACATGCCAAACGCCAAGGCTCATTAAGATAATGAAAATTGAAAGAGTCAGTAAAGCGCTATATACTTCTGATGTTGTCAATATCTTATCTTGTACTGTAATAATTCCTCCAAATGCTAAAAACATAAATGCTATATCAAAAACAAGGAAAATTATTGCATACCAATAATACTGAAAATGGAAATTTATATCTGCATCTCCTACAGGTTCAGAACCGCATTCATAGGTACTGTCTCGACGAATATAGAGACTCTGATCAGTGTCATAACCAGGCAACAACCAAGAGCTCAGTTGTGATTTGTCACTGGAATTTGGAGTAGGCCTAAGAAGTCTCGAACCAATGAAACTGCCTATTGGAAAACCGATACCAACAAGGGCCATAAC
>Ga0315330_10001376_pt1 | contig 16289 bp, 6 predicted proteins | sample M140m34915metaG_FD_203453 | JGI IMG/M metagenome (GOLD analysis project Ga0315330, IMG submission 203453) | Ammonia-oxidizing marine archaeal communities from Monterey Bay, California, United States - M1 40m 34915 | ecosystem: Environmental > Aquatic > Marine > Intertidal zone | place: USA...
ATGTATTTGAAAAAAAACTAGAAATAGAATTTTTAGGCTGGAGTGATAATTATAATGAAAAAGTATCTATTACAAAGGTTGAACCTTTTGGAACAATGTGTCCATGTCCAATAAATTTATATGAAAGTTTAAAAATGCAAAAAGAAAAAACATGGTTACTTCATAAAAAAATAAACATGTGGAAACAATCAAAAGTGAAAACAATGGAAGTAAATATAGATAATATTATTGTAAAAATAGATGGTTCTTTATTAAAGGTAAAAAAAGAAGATGTGAATGATATATTTAAAATATGCACAAATGCAACATCCGTGTTGGCATATAAAAAAAATGATTTATTTAATCGAACTTTTAAATATTGAATTAATCGCTTTAATATGTAGTATGCTTATTGTGTATATTTCTAACCCACTTTGTGACTGGTCCAATGAGTTGAACATCATCCCATAGTGGCTTACTATCATAACTACGTGTAATACTTGTTACAATCACCTCCTTTCCATTTGGTTGCAAATATACGTAAGCACAATATCTTTGCTTATTATCATTATATGAATTCTTTTGACATTCCCAAACCGCATTTCTTTGCTTCTCACTATACCATCCAATCTTCTGAGTAGGTGCGGTAGACATTGGTGATGTGTTATTACTTGACATTAGAAAATTATAATTAGTATAAACTATATTAATTATATCAATTTTTAAATATACATACCAAATGGTGGTTTATTACTACCCACCTTTTTAATAAGTTTCTTGACAATTTCTACATCTACAGTAAATGGAAACTCCACCTTCAATGCTTTCTCCTTTTCAAACAACTCTGAATCTGGTTTCATAAGACGATACAAATTCAACTTGGTATAAATGATTTCTAAACAACGCTTTAGATTTCTAACTCCTTTTTCTCCATCGGTCAAATTATCCACAATATGACAAATCGTTTCTTCTGGTATTACAATATCATCTTTGTTAAACTTAACATTTTTCAAAATGGAGGGAATTAAATGGTCAACGGCAATCTTTGTTTTTTGCTTTTTATCATACCCGTCTGTTGTAATTCTATACATTCTATCCTTCAAAATAGGATTAATTTTTGATTCATCATTATAACTAAATATAAACAAACATTTACTCAAATTAAAATCAATACTCGAAAAGTATTTGTCGTGAAATTTATCATTTTGTGATGTATCTGTTAAATGTGTCAAAATACCAGTAATTTCCTCACCCTTTGGTGTTGAACTAATCTTATCCAACTCATCGAAATATATAACCGGATTCATACATTTACTATGAATCAAGATATCCACAATTTTACCCCAACTACTACCTTCATATGTATATGAATGACCTTCTAGAAATGAACTGTCTGTTGCACCACCGAGTGCGAGAAATGCAAATGGTCTCTGCAAAATTTTACTAATTCCTTGTTTTACCAATGTTGTCTTACCCGTTCCAGGTGGCCCCTTAATTGCTATAGCAGAACCAACACTATTAGGGTTAGCAATCCATTGACCAACCATTTGCATAATTTGCATTTTTGCATCATCTAAACCATAAACAGCTTCGTCTAATGTTTTCTTTGCGTCTTCCATAAATGCACTACATTTATCAACACCATCTTCCAATGTAAGAGGTAAGTTATTATACTTATTAAATGGAATATTCATAAAAGTATCAACCCATTGTTTATTTTTATAATATTCACCACTAGAGGGGTCCATATAATTAAGTATATTGATTTTTTTTAATGCATTTGCTTTGAATTCAACAGGAATGTCAGATTCAATCAATTGTAATCTATATGGCTTTTCTACTTTTGTGAATTTTTGAATTTGTTCCAATTTAGCCAAAATATTTTTTTGGTTATCCAAATCCAATTTTTTAAAATGTGTAAAATCATTTGTAACACTTTTTTCTTTTAAAAGTTTTCTAAATTCAACAGCATTTTTTCCTTTTTGTTTCTCCGCCTCTTTTTCTTCCTTTTCTTTCATTTTTTTTTCATACTTTTCACTCATTTCTTTAAATTTTTTCATCATAGCCTTCTTACCTTTTCCCTTCTTTGTTTTGATAAGCTCTTGTAAATCATGTAATGTATTTTTTAATTCATCATCTTTATTAAATAATGTAATATACTCATATTTTACCTTTTTCCATTTGCGTTTATCAAGTTCTTTATCATCCAATAGTATATCAAATGCATCACTTTTTTTGTATACACGTGTAATTTTACCAATATATTCATTTTTCCACTTTTCGGCTTTAACTTTTACTTTATCTCCCTTTTTTAGTTTCTTTTTTAACTTTTTATCTTTTTCTAACTTTTGTTGTCTTTTGTCTTCTTTTTGCATTGCTTTTTCAAATTCTCTATCCCATTCTTCATCTTCATCTATCTCTTGGTCATCATCATATATATTATACATGTTTTTATCAGCTACAGTAAATACAATATTAAATTTCATATTTTGTGGGTCTGCTTCATCTCCCATCATATATTTCATAATTTCTTCATCATCTTCATCATCTTCATCATCTTCGTCATCTTCAACTATGATATCTTCTTCTTCTTCATCATCTTCGACTATGATATCTTCTTCTTCACTATTCTCTTCACTGCTCTCTTCAATATTCTCTTCACTGCTCTCTTCAATATTCTCTTCACTGCTCTCTTCACTATTCTCTTCAATAACCTTCTTTTTCTTAGTTTTTTTTTTCAAAGAAACCTTTTTGCGTTTTTTATTATTTACTTTAAGTTTTTTATTATTTACTTTAACTTTTTTATTCTTTCCTTTAGAAGATTTCTTATAATCTTTTTTTTCACGAACTTCTTTATGTTCATCATTTTTTTTATCAGAATCTAACATTTTTTTAATTTTTTTTAATTGTTTCACTTTTTCAGATTGATTATTACTAGGAAACAACTTTTGCAAAAATGTTTGAAATTCTAAGGAGCGGTCAACACCTTCATCAAAGTCTTCTTCTTCCATTCCTGGTTCCCAATCACTATCATCTGAATCATCAGAACTGTCGCTTATTATATATTTCTTTTTATCCGTTCTTTTACGTAGATTATGTTTCTTGGGTGTAATGTCTTTGTCTTTTTTACCCATTATGATTTATATTATTATATATTTTTATATAATTATTTTATTTCAAATTATTTTATTTCAATTTTGTCTAAATGAAAATATTCTTGATATAATTATAATAAATTGAAAACAATCTAAATATTATATTATAATTATAAAGAACTATGTCATGTTTTGGGGAAAAATCATTAAACGCATCAAAAATTATTGGCATCCAATTTAGCATATTATCACCAGATGAAATTAGAAACACATCAGTAGCAGAGATTACTACTAGAGATACTTATATAAATAATAAGCCAGTTTTAGGAGGTTTATTTGATCCAAGGATGGGTGTATTGGAACCGGGGCTTTTGTGTCCGACAGATGGTTTAAATTATATTGATACACCGGGTTATTTTGGTCATATAGAGCTAGCAAGACCTGTATATTATATACAATTTTTAAATACTATTATGAAGATTTTAAGATGCACGTGTATTAAGTGTAGTAAGCTACTTATTAACAAAGAAAAACACCAAAATCTTTTAAAAAATATGGATAATAAACATAGATGGGATAAGGTTTTTAGCATTGCAAGTAAAATAAAAAGATGTGGTGAGGAAACGGTTTGTGGTTGTGGAACAAAACAACCTCGTAAAATTTATAAAGATGGACTAGCGACTATTTTAGCAGAATGGATAAATACCGAAGGTGTTCAAGATGAAAATGGAGAGGTAAAAGATAAAATTACAATGAAATTTACTGTTGAGATGGTTCTAAAAATTTTAAGTAGAATGTCAAATGAAGATATATCATATATGGGATTTAGTCCAATTTGGTCTAGACCAGAATGGTTAATTTGCCAAGTATTAGCGATTCCACCACCGGCAGTAAGACCTTCTGTTAAGATGGATTCACATCAGCGTAGTGAAGATGATATTTCTCATATTATTGTTAGTATTATTAAAGCAAATAACACATTACAAAACAAAATACAAACAAATGCAAAGGCTAGTGTAATTAATGATTGGTCAATGGTTTTACAATATTATATTGCAACAATGATTGATAATAAAATTCCAGGTTGTGCACCGGTATCACAGAGGTCTGGTCGTGCATTAAAGTCTATTAAAGAACGTTTAGTAGGAAAGCAAGGTCGTGTTAGAGGAAATCTAATGGGAAAACGCGTAGATTATTCTGCTCGTAGTGTAATTACACCTGATGCGCGAATTTCAATTAGAGAATTAGGGGTTCCTGTTAAGATTGCTATGAATATAACTTTTCCTTCCACAGTAAATTCAAGAAATAAGAAATTTTTAACAAAACTTATGATGAATGGTCCTGAAATTTATCCTGGTGCAAATATATTAGAGAAAAAGGAAGGGGAATCAATTTCACTTAAATATGTTGATAGGAATTCAATTAGATTGAATGATGGAGATATTTTACATCGTCATATGTTAGATGGAGATCCAGTATTATTTAACAGACAACCTACGTTACATAGAATGAGTATGATGTGTCATAAAGCAAAAATAATGAAAGTAGGTAAAACATTTAGAATGAACGTCGCAGATACTAAACCATACAATGCTGATTTTGATGGTGATGAAATGAATCTTCACGGTCCTCAAGATGAAGAGAGTCAGAGTGAACTTTTGAATTTAGCAGCTGTTCCGCATCAAATTATTTCCCCAGCAAATAACTCGTCAATTGTTGGTATTTTCCAGGATTCAATGCTTGGGTGTTATAGATTTACAAGAAATAATATTAATTTTGATACAAGAACAGCTATGAATTTATTAATGCTTTTTGACAAAGTAGACTCAAATTTATTTAAAGATAAAAATAAAGAAATTTCAAATTTTGAAATATTATCACAAATTTTACCAGCAATGAGTTGTAAATTTAATAATAGTGCATTTGACAGTGATAATGAAGATAGAAAAAAGTCAAATAATGTTATCGAAGTAGTAAATGGTAAGTATCTAAGAGGTCAATTAGATAAAAGTTCAATGGGTTCAACATCAAAGGGATTTATTCAAAGTATTTTCAATGATTATAGTTATATTGCATCAGCTGATTTTATTGATAATATTCAAAATTTGGTTACCGAATATATGAAAATTAGCGCATTTAGTGTAGGTATTAGTGATTTAATTGGTGATGAAAAAACAAATATAAAAATTGCAGAAGTTGTCACAAAAAAGAAGAAAGAAGTTCAAAAGTTGATTCATAAGGTTCATTTGGGTTTATTCAAAAATAATACCGGTAAAACAAATAATGTTGAATTTGAAACACAGATTAATTCTCTTTTAAATGATGCACAAACTGCTGCTAGTAAGATTGGTAAAAACAGTTTATCACCTGATAATAGATTTGTTATTATGGTTAATGCTGGAAGTAAAGGTAGTAATATTAATATTTCACAAATGATTTCATGTTTGGCACAGCAAAATGTAGATGGTAAGCGAATTCCATATGGTTTTGATGATAGAACATTACCTCATTATTCTAAGTATGATGATAGCCCAGAAGCTCGTGGATTTGTAGAAAGTTCATTTATTCAAGGTCTTACACCAGAAGAATTATATTTTCATGCAATGGGTGGTAGAACAGGATTGATTGATACTGCTGTAAAAACAAGTCAAACTGGTTATGTTCAAAGAAGACTTATTAAAGGTATGGAAGATTTAAAGGTCTTTTATGATATGACTGTTAGAAATAATAAAGGTAAGGTTATTCAGTTTAATTATGGTGAAGATAATATTAATCCAACTAGGTCTGAAGACCAACAGTTACCATTAGTTAAATTTTCAATAGATGACATATATTCTCATTTTCAAATTCCAATTGATGTTAAAAAAAAGGGGAAAACCAACTTTACCAAAAAAGCAATGACTCGTATGAATAAACAAAAAAATGATTTAGTTTCATATACTAAAAGAATTATTAATGATTTTATAGATTGGAGAACAGATGTATTGGAAAATGTATTTAGACATCAAAACGAAACAAAGATTCACATTCCAGTTCATTTCAATCGTGTTTTAAATAATATTGAACGCTCACTTAATATTACCAAAAAATCTCTTATTGATATTACACCTCTAGAAACATATGAACTTATTGATAGTTATTGGGAACAAATGGAAAAAAATCAACTATATAAACCAAATGAATTGTTTAAAATTTGCTATTACTTTTACTTAACACCTAAAGATTTGCTAACTGTTAGACATTTCAATAAAAATGGTATCATTCTTCTATTAGAAAAAATTAAGTTACAATATATGAAATCCATTATTCATCCAGGAGATATGGTTGGTATGGTTGCTGCTCAAAGCATTGGTGAACCTACTACACAGATGACATTGAATACATTTCATTTTGCTGGTGTAGCAAGTAAGAGTAATGTAACTCGTGGTTTACCACGAGTAGAAGAAATATTGTCATTATCTCAAAATACAAAGAAACCATCAACAACAATTTATTTGAACAGTTATGAAGAAACTGATGTAGAAAAAGCACAGGAACTTAAATATACATTAGAATATACATCATTAAGAGATTTGACAGAATCTGTTTCTATTTGTTATGACCCAGATAATTTGAATACACTTATTGATGAAGATGATGATTTAGTAAAACAATATAATGAATTTCAAAAAATGGTTTCTGAATGTAATGAAAATGAATTTGAAGAAGATTTTGAACCCTTTTCAAAATGGATTATTCGTTTTAAATTTACCAGAGAACAAATGTTAGAGAAAAATATTACCATGGATGATGTTCATTTTGCAATAAAAAATAGTTATAAGGTTGATACACAATGTTTGTATTCTGATATGAATAGTAAACAACTTATTTTTAGAGTTAGAATTTCTGATAATAAACTTTTATCTGGTAGTAAGAAGAAAAGTTTAGACCAATCTGACCAAATTTATATGTTAAAAAATATTCAGGAAAATATGTTAGATAATATTATTATTAGAGGAGTTAAAAATATTCCCAAAATTATTATTAGAAAAGTAAGTAATTATTTAAAAATTAAAGATACAACATACGAACCCGAAGATATTTGGGTATTAGATACAGTTGGTTCTAATTTAATGGATATATTGGCATTGGATAATATTGATGTTAATAGAACAACATCAAATGATATTCAAGAAATATATAAGGTTTTAGGAATTGAAGCAGCAAGACAGAGTATTTATAATGAATTAGATGAAAGTTTTGAAAGTTATATTAATTTCCATCATATGTCAGTATTGTGTGATAGAATGTGTGCTACTAAGAAAATGGTTTCAATATTTAGACACGGTATTAATAATGATGATATTGGACCAATCGCGAAAGCTAGTTTTGAAGAAACACCTGAAATGTTTTTAAGAGCCGCAAAACATGCAGAATTAGATATTATGACAGGCATTTCGGCAAATATCATGTGTGGTCAACAGGGTTATTATGGAACATCATCATTTGACATTATGTTAGATATCAATGAAATTAGTAAACTGAAATCTAAAAATATGGAAAAAAAATTCGATATTGATAATCTTATGGATGAAATAGATAATAGTGAAGATTTTTGTTCCGTTAATAATATTAAAATAGACGATGGCTCATCTCAGATTAAATCAAAAAATACAGGTAACATCGATGATGATTATGATATGGGATTTTAATTACTATAATGTAAATTAATATATTTATTTATATTATATGATTCAAGAAGGTAATAAATTTTTTTATAATATTATTGAAAAAATTATTCCACAAAATTTATTACATAATTTTTTTTTCTTTAAAAATTCACCATTCTCAATACAAAAAATATTTAAAAGAGAAATTTTATGTAATGTTTTTTTAGAAGAAGAAGAGAAAAAACAAATTATTAACTATTATGTAAAAGTAAAAAATATATATAATATACTTAATAGATTTGTATATAATTATAAGTTGAAAAAAGCAATCGATTATGATTATCATTTTGATTTATTTGGAACACCTCTTGAAAAATACAACGAAAATCAATTAATTAATATTTTTCAAAATAATACAATATATAAATTTCGCATTACTGACTTACTCAATATTATACATGAATCTTTGATAAAGTGCGACGGTTTATTTCCAGAACCTAAGATTCCCAAAAATCCATATACAAATATTAATTTTTCCAAACATCATTTATATAATTTATTTTACAAGGTTAATAATAGCCATATTATTACACCCACTATATTTTTATTATTTTATAATTCTAACTTTTCTATTTCAGATTTTGCATACAAAAATTATCCATTTTTGAAAGAATTAATAATAGATGAATTTCCAAAAAATAATACTTCATCAAAATTACATTATGAAATTAAATGTATGTGTAATGAATTAAAATATAAAACTATGTATAAATATATTGATATACCATTGACTCCCGACCAAAAAGCAAAATTCGTTAAAGTATTTTCCCCCACCTTAGTAACTTGGTTTAAATCATTATACTCTCCTAATCCAAATATAAAAGATAGTTCAAAAAATAAAATTGTAGGTGATATTTTAAAGGTTATTAAAGATAATGAATTCCCTTGTCTAAAAAAACGTATTCTTCGCACTAGAAGAGACATGTCAAATAACATTATACCACCTCCCCCTCCTCCAGCGATAGCTTTCACAAACACAACAAACACAACAAACACAACAAACACAACAAACACTGTAATAGAAGTCAATGACCCAATTAATAACTCAGATAATATTGAAAATATAGGTATAGATATTCGCCCTTTATTATCTAATGGAACACAAATACCTCCCCCAACAATAAATAACGTTGTTAGATTGTATAATTCAAATGTTACTTCATTACCACCATTATTAAGACCATTAATAAGAGAAAGTGAAGAATCTATACTTATTGATATATTAAACCGTGAATTATTATCTGAAGAAGATGTATTTTCTAGTCAAGATAGAATACCTAGGTCGCCGATTCAAAATACTTCACAAAATAGAATAATAACACCCAGAACAAATACTTCACAAAATAGAACAATAACACCCAGAACAAATTATTTAAATCGAATGAATACATTATTTACAACTAGAAATAATCGGAAATAATAAGAATAAATTATTTTTTTTTTGACCTTAATATTATTTTTTTTTAGACCTTAATATTATTTTTTTTTTGATTTTTACATTTGCTTTCTTACTTTGAGACTCAAATTTTTCAAAGTATGATTCTAAACTATCAATATTACCATTTTCAAATAGTTTATCTCTTGCCACTTGTAATTTTACAATTGGTATTTTTACATTATTTTTATATTTTAATACACCATACTCGGGTTTGGCATTTATTTTCACAAAATTTGAAATCTTAAATATATAATACTCCGAGCTATCTAATTTTCCAAATATTATTGATTTTCCACCAAATGTTTTCGTCGCCCTTGAAGATATTACTATTACTGGCAATTCATATATGTTAGATATAATAAATAAATCTAATAAAGAAAAAATATAATTGTCAAATGTAAATAATGTTTCCAAACTTGCTCTTTTGTTTAATTCATTCACAATATTTTCCTTCCTTTCTGTTTTAAACACCCTTTTTATTTGTTCCATATATCCTGCTCTGTCTAATTGTTCATATTTTGTTAATAATACATTTTTTAATTCTTGTTTTGTTATTTCTGTTCCAGTATGTTCTTCTATAATAATAGTCAAATATTTCCATATACAATCATCTGTTCTTCTAATTCTAGAAAATGTCATATCTTCTCCTTCACCCTTATTCCATGACCCTAATTGCAACTTTCTCCATTGTTCTCCTACACGAAGATTAAATGATGGATCCTCTTTATTTCCCAATAAACAATTCGTTATTGTAGATAATCTTTCATTTTTACTTAAACTATATTTGTTTGAAAAATCTATTTTTTTATCTGGTTCCGATAAATCATATGTTCTTGATGAATTTATATACTCTGATTTTATCATTGGTTTAATATCTTGAAAATATTTGTTAATTAATAAATCTTCCAATAATATTATTTCACTATCATTTAAATTATATCTTACCTTATCAAATTGTAAAAATGACTCCTTTTCAAAAAAGAAACTCTTTATTTTACTATATCTAATCATTTCATCTGATACTTTTATATAATAATATTCTGAATTATCGTTTTCATTTATCATATTATATTTTGGTAATAATAATTCACAATTACCTGTTACTTTTGAAAAACTACAACAACTTTTTTCTTTACAAGACTTTTTATTTAATCCAAAACATTTTATTATTTCATCTATAGAATCAATATCAAATTCTGCAAAATTTACATAATCATCCATTATATCTTTTAGTTTTTCTGTTATTTCTTCTAATCTTTTCGTATAAGCTAATGTTTTATTATTTACAACATTTAATAAATCTACTCTTTTTTCCTTCTCTATTGAAGAATTTAATACAATACGCAGTGTATTCCTGAATATATTATAAAAATTACTTTCCATTTTTATTCGCTTAACCATTAAATTTCTCCTATTATCTGAACTTTTTATCTCTCCAGATTCATTAACTGTAAAATCTTCATAATATTTTGTATTCCCACTAAATACTAATAAACCATCCGCTTCTTCATTTACACCTAATGGTGGTGCAATATAACCTTCCGGAATAGTTGGAATAAATTGGTTCGTTATTGAAATAATTCCAACAATCATATTATCATTTACTACTTTATATTTTGGCATACAAGGTATTCCCTTTTTACTTTTTACATATATATTTTTTAATCCTTCTACTGTATCATCATATGGTATCATTAAATTTGTTGTATGCATAGATATTGTTGGTTTCAATATATTTATACTAGACGGATAACATGGCACATAAAAATCCATATTTTTAATAGTATCTTTTATTAATAATCCAATTACTTTCATTCTATTATTTACTATTTGATTTACTATTTCTATATTTGGTATATTTTTTATTTGTTTACTTATTTCATATGATAATATATTGTTTACAAAATCATGTTTTTTATTATACATAATTGGTAAACTATTTAATTTTTTACAATTTGTCATCAAATTTTCTTTAATAATTCTCATTATACGAACAATTTCTGGTGCATTTTTTGCCAAGTTTTTTATATCTAATAAAAAGTTTACCATTTGTCCTTCTTTTTTATATCTTATTACTGGTTCATAATAATCATTGTTGGAATATACTATTATTGTTGGTTTTTCTATTGAAAAATTTTCATTTGAATATATATTTGTAGGACAAACCAATTGTATTTTATTTGTAATATCATCATCCGGTGCATTTAATAATACCAAATTTAAACCTAAATCGAAAAATAATCCAGGTTTTGTAAAATAGTCCCATAAATAAGAGTGGTCTATAAATTCGTTATTTGAAGCAATATAATTTAAAAAATTTAAATACGCACCCACTATCTTCTTTGTATTTAGTTCACTTGTAAATAAATGACTTATCGAATTAATATTTACACCTTCAATATTTACATCTTCTATATTAGATGGTTCAAAAACACTAATCAAATTTCCGTTTTGTAATGTAATAAATATTTCTAATGATATATTTTTTATTATTAATTGTTTCATTTTTTTAATATTTAAATTTTTTGAATATATTTGATTATATGCAAATGTCATTAATCCAATAAATGATTGGAATTTACTTTTTTCTATACCAATTCTCATTAAACACCATACATTTTCTTTTAAACGAGTATCACTAATTGTTTTTTGACATATTGTTCTACAATTAAATCCCAAAAACTTCTGCAATCCTATTGGTAAATATCCTAACTTGTTTTTAGGCAATGGAAATGTTTCTAATAATGGAGAATCACCACTAATTTCAAATGTAGATTCATCTTCATCTACCTTCATTTCTTCTTCTTTTTTATTTAACTTTTGATTACAATCACTATAAGTAATTGCTTGCTTTCTTTTTGATAAAGGCCTCGTTAAATTTCCTGTCCCTTTAATTGAATCTTCAACCACTTTTCCATCCTTCTCTTCATATGTCGGTAATTCTTCTTTTGGATCAAACATAAATTTATATATTTTACTTGTTGGTGGTTTTTTTGATGTAGCACCTGTTAAACGATTTTTATATAACCATTTTCCCTTACTTTCTTCTATATAATCCCATACAACTCCTTCGTCATCTATTGTTGTTGCTGGTGTCTTAAAACAACATGGAACACATAATCCCTGTGGATGGGTTTTTCTTCCTTGAAATCCTGGATACATTGGTCTATAAACCAACTTATTATCTGTTTCAATACCATCCTTATGCATTCTTCTATCTGTAAATTCATATATGCGCTTACCCTTTGTTATTTTTTTTGCATTTTCTGATATTAATGCATTCCACCCCCCACACTCACCTTTATTTACTTGCTCAAATGATAAACTTCTTTGTTTTCCATTTTCATCTCTAAAACACCAAAAACGAGGACATATATAATGTAACCTTTTATCAGGTTTTGAACCATACGTAATATGTTCATCATATGAATTTACATTTAACTTACTATCCATTTCATCAATATAGTTTTTATCTTTTTCTGTTAATACTACTGGGTATTTTCTATATTGCCATGGACACGCTTTTGAATATGATTTAAAACCTTTTTTATTTTCAATCAAAAATAAATCTTTATCATGCTCTCTTAATCTTTTTAAAAATATATTATTATTTCCACTTATTGAATATTTCGACAAATCTTCCTCCATTACTTCATCATCATCATACACTACATTTTTTACATCCTCAACTACATTTTTTACATCCTCAACTACATTTTTTTCATCATACACTACATTTTTTTCATCATACACTACATTTTTTTTTTCGGATTTTTTTGATACTTGTTTTACATTAATCATATCTTCTTCATCTTCTTCAAATGTTAGTGATACAATTTCTTCATCAGAATCAGACCATTCCGCATCATCCTCTGCTCCAATTATTTGGTCTAATTTATTATTTACTATGGCAATTGGGTCACCATCGCTAATATTATCCAATACTGTCTTTTCATTCAAAGCCATAACCTCTTTCTCCTCTTCTATTTCTTTTAATTGACCAACTTTACAAAACTTATTTATTTCTTTTATTGATATATTTGTAGATTTTTTATCAATAATTAGTCTTAGTAGTGAATCAATAAAAATATGAATATAACGTAAGTATAAAACATTTGTAATATTTGAAATTTCTACAGAAGTTATTGGAATAAAAACCCCTTCTTGTAATTTCTTTTGATTTCTCATAACAATATTTATTCCTGGATTTGTTAATACCTTTACTTTTTTATTTTCAAATTGAGAAATTTCATGTTGCACATTTTCGCTCCACATTGCTATTTTCTCTTCAGCATCACTTTTAGATAATTTAAAATTTACAATTAATCCTTCTATAATACTTTCCAACCTCATATTATATTTTTGTCTTTGTGTTGTAATATAACGTTCAATACTATCCATTTCACTATAATTTGAAACTCTCTTGTAATCTAAAACAAGTAAGTCACTTGTCTTTTTGATATTTGAAGTATCCATTTTAAATACAGAACTTATACATTTTGATATTTTTCCCAAATTTATTTTTTTATTATTTTTTATATTTATCATATAATCTATATTATTAATTTCAACATTTTCATCATCTAATCTATTAAATATAATATATTTATATCCACTTTGTTCTAAAAAATTATTTATTTTTTCTAATATATCCACATTTAATGCATCTCTTATTATACCTTCTACAGTTTCTAATGTTTGATATTTACTACCAAAAGAAATATTTACTTCAATATTTCCATTTTCTAAAAAATTACTATAAATATTTATTTCACGATTATCTAATATTTTTGTTGTAATAAATGTTACTCGTTTCTTTTTCTCAATATTAGACATGAGTTTTATAATTTTCCCCTTTTTATAATTATTTTCAGCATACAATTGTGGTATCTTTTTTCCATTACTTGCAATGTTTTTACCTGTAAATAATCTGTATATATTTTCTTGTCTTGTTCCTGGATTATATTTTACCATTTTTATGCTTTCAGATGAATGAATTAATTTAAATAAAATTTCTAATGGTAAGTTTATTTTTGATATAGGATGTATTGTAAACGAAATATTACTTATTCCACTTATTAAATAATCTAATTCTGCCTTTTTCATATAAAATATTTTGTATAACAAATCAATACTTTCATTATGTTCGTTTATCTTATTTTTTTCAATAAATTTCTCATTTTTTAATATTAATGAATCCCTTCTTTCATTTAATAATTCAGAACTATTAATTTTATGTGTAATATATAATTCAGGATAATACATTTTCAAAATATAAAGATCATCTACTGAATTTTCTTCACTTAATACATCACCTGCTGTGCATAAATATAATGTATTATTTTCAATATTTCCACATTCAAATAAAAGTTTTTTGTTTTGCAATGATGTAAAATTCGCAATTTCTTGAATTAAATATTTATCTTCTTCTGCAAAAAAGGGATTTACAATAAAGTTATATGATTTATTGATTACAATTTTTTGACCTATTGGAACAATGTGTTTTATTATTTTATTCCAATCAATATATTTCATACTAATAAATTCTTCATACGTATATGTTGGTTTTTCTCGTTTTATAAATACAGAATCTTCAATCGGTCTCAAAAAATCACCTTGTTCTTTCACTATATTTCTTAAAAATGTTTTTAATCGATAATATGTTAAATCTAATTTATCATCTTGTGTTAACCTATTATAAATAATATCTGGTGTTAATATCTTCTCTACCATCCCAAATAAATACATTTCTGATATACTAACATCTAATTCACAATTCATAAATATTTTCTCTTTAACTCTTCTAATAGAATCATCCATATGGATTAAACTATTTACATATTCTATTTCCGATTCTTGTTTACTAAATGTTTCACTTTTATCTAGTGAACCATTAAATATAAATTCTTTTTTTATTCCATTTGCATTGATATGACATATTTTAAATATTTTTGACATATATATATAAATACAACTTATTTTTATTATTTAAATGAAAATTATTGTTGCTGCTTGTAAAAATATGGGTATTGGTTTCCAAAATAAATTACCTTGGCATTTAAAAAATGACCTCGAAAAATTTAAACATTTGACTATTGGTAATGCAAATAATGCCATTATTATGGGCTCCAATACATGGCGTAGTTTGCCAAAACAACCCCTTCCCAATAGATTTAATTGTATTTTATCATCATCACTTGATATAGATAATCATAATTCAAAATCATTTAATAATGTAGATAGTTTAATAAAATTTACAAATTCTAATAATTTTGATGATATTTGGGTAATAGGTGGTGAAAAAATATATAATCTATTTATTGAAAAAAACTTGGTAAATACTATACATTTAACAAAAATTTATGAAAATTATATTTGTGATACATATTTTAATTACCCATCTTCATTTAATATAACAGAATCATCCAAGATGATGACCTCCAAAAACGTTATATATAATTATATTTTGTTGGAAAAAAATACATCATAAATATCATTATTAATGTTATTTATTAATGTTATTTATTAATGTTATTTATTAATGTTATTTATAAATCATAATAAGGATTGTCAGTAATTTTCATACCACAATATGCTTTGGGTTTCGCTTTATAGTCTACAGGTGTGTATTCACCAGACTCTTTTGCACATTCTAACATAAATTTGAAATTACTCCAAAATTCTTCAGTATGTCCAATAGATTTTGTCATAATATGACTTAATTCATGTAAAGCAACAAAAGTTAACGTATTCTCATCTATCATTGTTCCACCATCTTTTTTTGTTGTTGTGCAAAATGCTAACTTTTCACCTTTATTTTCTGAATAAGCTGTGAATTCACTTGTAGGTAGTATTTCCTTTACACTTTTTGGATTAAAATTATTTACAAGTCTACTTACATTTTCCCGATCATTATATTTTTTTTTCATGTATTCTACTACCCTTTTACATTTACTTGTAACTCTTGCTAATAAATCTACCGTTTCTTGATGTTTTAAATCATCCTTTATTCTAACACAATATTTATTACCATCAACATTAGATACTATACAACTTAAATTATAATAA
>Ga0315330_10001379_pt1 | contig 16284 bp, 11 predicted proteins | sample M140m34915metaG_FD_203453 | JGI IMG/M metagenome (GOLD analysis project Ga0315330, IMG submission 203453) | Ammonia-oxidizing marine archaeal communities from Monterey Bay, California, United States - M1 40m 34915 | ecosystem: Environmental > Aquatic > Marine > Intertidal zone | place: USA...
GTCTATTTTAATTATCGCTAGTTCTTTTGACATAAGAGCTGAATGTTGATTCTCCTGAATTTTTAAACCGACAGAACCTTTTATTTTATCTTTGTTTTCAATTATACCCTCAACACTATCGTATTCACCTAAAAGCTTCTGAGCTGTTTTGGGTCCAACACCAGGAACCCCTGGAATATTATCAACACTATCTCCTTGTAGTCCTAAAAAATCAATCACCTGCTCAACACGTTTGATTTTAAATTTATTTAATACCTCATCAACACCTAAAATGTCTACTCCTCTACCCATAAACGCGGGCTTGTATAAAAAAACATTTTTCTTTACCAACTGGGCAAAATCTTTGTCGGGAGTCATCATGAAAACAGATACCCCTTTTTCTTTAGAAATATTATGAGATAAAGTGCCTATTACATCGTCAGCCTCAAACCCATCCTTCTCGACAATCTCAATATTTAAGTGTTTCAAAAAGTTTTTAATAATAGGAATTGCGACCTGAATATCCTCAGGTTGCCTTTCTCTATTTGCTTTATATTCTGTAAAAATATCAGACCTAAAGGTTGGGGTTTTGGTGTCAAAAGCAACAGCAAGGTGTGTTGGAGACTCTTTATTAATAAGTTCCAAGAGTGTGTTTAAAAAACCATAAACAGCGCTCGTGTTTACCCCCTTTGAGTTGACAATTGGGTTTTTACTAAAAGCAAAATGTGCCCTGTAAATAAGTGCCATTGCGTCTAACAAAAAAACTTTATTTGAATCTTTCAATTTTGACAAAACATAAAATCAATATAAACTAATACGTATAGTTAGATTAAAAAAATTGAATGAAAAATAAAATTAAATTTTATTTAATTATAATCTTTACTCGTTTATAAAACAGAATAAGAGAACCTGAAAAGCATTTCTCTTATTGGTTACTGTGTAGCTGAAGATAAAATTTTATAATTTAGAGCGGTATTACTAAATACATTAAAATTTGATTTTAAAAAAACTAACCGATAAACTAAAGTGAACTGCCAAAAACAAAAATTTATTCTCACGGGTAAAAAAAGCTATCTTAATTGTGCGTACATGTCTCCAATGTTAAAGAAGGTTGAAAAAGCAGGAATATCAGGCTTGAAGACAAAGAGATCTCCTCATAAATTAATGCCCATTGATTTTTTTAAAGGGGTTTCTAATTTAAAAAAACAATTTGCCTCTTTAATTAATTTAAAAAACCATGAAAGGATTGCTTTAGCTCCGTCGGTATCTTACGGGATGGCAAACGTCACAAATAACATAACGCTAGAATCTAGCGACAACGTAGTTTTATTGGGTGATCAATTTCCAAGTAATGTTTATCCGTGGATGTCTTTAGTTAAAAAACATAATGCTAAACTCATTTTTGTGGAGAAACCCAAGGTTGAAAAAAAGTGTGGTGAGTTGTGGAATAAAAAAATTCTTAAAAAAATTAACAAAAAAACTAAAGTTGTTTCTATGGGTATGGTTCATTGGGCAGACGGCACAATATTTGATCTAGAAAAAATAAGAAAAAAAACCAAAGAGGTTGGGGCTTTACTAATAGTTGACGGGACCCAATCTGTTGGGGCAATGCCTTTTGACATCAATAAAATTAAACCTGACGCTTTAGTGTGTGCTGCATATAAATGGTTAATGGGGCCATATGGTTCAGCTTTTTGTTATTATGGAGAAGCTTTTGATAACGGAATGCCAATAGAAGAGAGTTGGATAAACAGAAAAAACAGCGAAGATTTTTCTCAGCTTATAAATTATCAAGATGACTATTCTGAAGGGGCAAGAAGATACAGTGTTGGTCAACAAAGCAACTTTATTAATGTGGCAATGTTAACAGCAGCAATGAACCAATTAAATTCTTGGGGGGTTGACAATATATATAATTATACAGAATCTATAACGAATTCCTGTTTTGATATTCTCGATAAAAACAAGGTATGGTTTGAAGAGGATAAATTTAGGGCTGCTCATTTATTTGGGTTAAGACCAAAAAATAATTTAGATGCGATTTTAAAAAAAATCAAAGAAAAAAATATTTATGTCTCTTTGAGAGGTGACAGTATCAGGGTTTCTCCCTCGGTTTATAATACAAAAGGAGAAATAGAAAAATTGTTTAAGTGTATTGCAGAAAATGCATAGAATAGCATTACTCTTTCTTTTGCTTTTTGTTAACTCAAAATCCCTTTCACAGTTTAGTAAATCTGAAATAGCGCCACCAGGTATAAGTTGGCAGTATAAGAAAAGTAAAAATTTTAAGGTTTATTTTCCAAAAGAATTAGATTCTATTGCCAACTACACAATCTCTTTTCTAGAAAACAACATTAATGACATAAAGGTAAATCCAAACGACAAAATAAGAAGAAGTAGAATTATTCTCCATAACCAAAATAGTATCCCAAATGCTTTTGTTACATCAAGTCCCAGGAGAAGTGAGTTCTATGTAAACGCAAAGGCTGAATCACCTCATTTTATTCACAACAATAACTGGATTGATTTGTTGTCTGTACATGAGTATAGGCACCTTGTTCAAAGGGAGCTTGGACACAATAACTTGTTTAATAAAGCTGTCTTCTATTTGTTTGGAGAGGGTTTGTCGTCTGTTCTAAGCCGTTCTACTGCACCGAATTGGTATTGGGAAGGAGATGCTGTATATACAGAAACCGCTACGGGTAATTTTGGGAGAGGAAAAATACCGGGATTTGTTTTAACAACACAAATGAATGTTTTGTCAAAAAAGAAAATTAAATATGAAAGACAAACCTTAGGGAGTTTTAAACACAAAACACCAAATGAGTACGAGACGGGATATTTAATGGTGAAACATTTAAATGATTCTTATGGGAAAGATGTGTTTAATAAAATTGTAAAAAAAGCAAATAGACAATCTTTTCTTCCTCTGCCTTTCTTCAGGGCCCTAAAGAAAGAAACCGGTTTAGGTTATAAAAAACTGTACTTTGATGCTATTAGCTCTCTCCCACAAAAAGAACTAATGGGGAAAAAAAAGCCTATTAATATAAGGGTTAACAGTTCATATTCAAGCTTCTTGTATCCAAAAGAAATTAATAATGAAAGGTTTGTTGCTTTAAGAGAGGGGTATGGAAGTTATCAGGATTTTAGAGTTATTGACAACAAGGGAAACGTATCGTTGTTGTTTACACCTGGTTTGATTAATGATTTTGGAAGAATCCCATACTCAAACAACATGATAGCTTGGCTTGAGTTTGACAAAGACCCTAGATGGGACAAGAGGGTTTTTTCAAGCTTAAAAATTTTAGAGTTAAGCTCTAAAAAGATATTAAACCAACCTCTTAAGGGTTTCTTTTCATCTACCGACCTTTCGCCTGATGGTAAGCGGGTATTAGTTGCTAAAAACAATCTTGACGGCTCCCAAGGATTTGAGGAATATGAGATGAAAACAATGGTGAAGATAAAAGAAAAACATTTTGGAAGTGGTGTTGTCTCTTCTTTAAAATATTACTCAAATAATACTTTAATAGGAATAAAAACATTAGATGGGGTTAAGAGTGTTTTTTTATTTGACCTAAACAAAAATCAATTGAAAGAAATATATAAAACAAATAAAAACATTGGGTGGCCATCTAAAGTAGGGAACCGTTTAATTTTTTCTGTCGAAAAAAATGGCTTTGAAGAGATCGTGTGTGTTAACTTAGAAAATAACGATGTTTATATGGTGACCGAGACTAAACTTGGAAACTATTATCCAAGTGTAAATGAAAATAAAATCATATTCTCTTCTATGGGAAACAATGGTTTTGATATTTACTCTTCCGATTTTGAAGAAATGGAGAGAACATTAGACTACTCACAAAACCTGCAACCAAACCTAAGAAAAGAAAAAACAAAACAAAACAACTACAAAACACAAAAAACAAACCCATTAGTAGATTTTATTTATCCAATATCGTGGGGGGTAAGTGACTACGGGATATCAGAAAAAGGTTTAGATTTTTTGACAATTGGTTTAGAGTCACGGAACTTATTTGGGACATTAATGTTTAGTGGTGGACACAAAATCGATGTAAGGGACAAAAAACACGAAAATTACTTTGGTATAAGTTATCAAGGTTTTTTTCCAATAATTGACCTCACAGTCTCTTCCTCAAAAGATTACTTTAATCAAAATATTATTATAAACAATAAAGAAGGAGATAAAGACACTGTATATGATGCTGATATAAACTTCAAAATAAAAGAGATAAACTCATCTATAAGGGTCCCCCTTTCTTTTACAAGAGGTAAGTTTTTTAGTTCTTTTTTAGGTTCTCTTGGGTTTTCACATCAAAAGTTTAAAGACTTTTATACTACAGCGCTCACAAGTGAGTCTGGCAGATTTCCTTTAACATCATCCAGAGACACAAGATCCTATGTTTCGGGTTTACTACTATACTCTAGACAACATAAAAAATCCAGAAGGCAAGTGTATAGCCCTTATGAACAAACTTTATTATTGGAATTAAAAAGAACAACACCAAACAGTGACTACAAAGGAAACTACATAAGGTCTGATCTGTATTTAGCTTTTCCTGGATTTCAAAATTTACACTCAACAAGACTTAAGTTTAGAGGAGAGTCACAGGATGATGAAGATTATTTATTTAGAAACAACATAAACTTTATATATGGTTACGATAATAGTTTTCGTTTTGCTAGTTTTTTTGGTTGGGGTTTAGAGTATGAGCTCCCGTTGTTTTATCCTGATTTTTCAATAGGCCCTATAGCTTACATACAAAGGGTTCGCGGTATGGCTTTTGTAAATGGAGGCACGGTTAAGGGAAACTTTAATAACAGTGGTAATAATTTTAAAGAATCCCCAAAAAGCTTAGGTGTAGGCGTGACTTTAGATTTAAACCTATTTAGACAAAACTTTATTTTTGATTTAGGTGTAAAGTACTCATATGTATTTGGAGTAAATGATCTTGACAAAGGACCAAGTGTTGAGGTTACTTTGGGAAGTATTACTTTCTAAAGTTTTAATTATTAAAAATTAATTTTTAATTTCGAAAAAAAAATTATGTTTCCTACAAACCCTGCTGTTACTGATGGTGTCGAATTATTTGTTTGGATTGTTGTTATCCTAATAAGTTTCGTTGGCGCTGTTTCTATTGTTGATTTTAGAAACGTTAAAAAGAAAGGTTAAAACTCTGAGTCTTTTTGATGTTTACTCACTTTGCTGTTTGGTACAAAAACAGAACAAAGTATAGCTGAGACAAACAAAACAATAATTAAAATTAACATTTCCATAGTCTTCCTTTTTTTGCAAATATACCCATGAGCAATTAAAATTTTAGCTCATATTTAAATAAAAATAATTACTTTAATTAAACTTGTTTATGCAAAACCCATTTCATCTTGCTTTCCCTATAAGGGACATTGAAGAAACAAGGTCTTTTTATAAAAAGTATTTTAATTGTAAAATAGGTAGAGAAGATAAAAAGTGGATTGATTTTGACTTTTACGGACATCAACTTTCTGCACACCTTAGACCAGAAGAATTAAAAAACACAAAGAAAAACTCGGTAGATGGAAAAAATGTTCCTGTAAGACACTTTGGTGTGATTTTGAATTGGGATGAGTGGCACAAACTTTCTTCTAAACTAAAAAATAATAATATTAACTTTATCATTGATCCTTATATTAGGTTCGAAGGCGAAATAGGTGAACAGGCTACTATGTTTTTTTTAGATCCTAGCGGAAATGCACTTGAATTTAAGTCATTTAAAGATCCTGATCAGGTTTTTGCAAAATAGATCACCTCAAATAACTGCCAGCATTAACATCAATAGTAGAGCCTGTACTATGATCCATTTTTCCAGATACAATTAGTTCTACTAATGGTGATATATCTTTTGGTTCGGTTAAACGATCCAGTTTAATTCCTTTTTTTACCAAATCCTCTCCGTTTTTTTCTATAAAACTTTTTGCCATTTCTGTATTAACAAAACCTGGGGCAATACTAAAAGCCAAAACATTATCTTTTATTCCAAAAGAACGGGTAATTGTTTTAGTTAAAGAAACTACCCCCCCTTTTGAACAAGCATATGAAATAAAATCTTCAACTTCTCCTCTAAACGCAGCTCTTGAGGCAATATTTATAATCCTTAATCTATTTGATATATTTTCTTTTCTTTTCTTTAAAATAAACTCTTTACATATAATAGCTGGTGATTTTAAGTTTACTGAAATGGTTTTATCAAATTCTAATGACCATTCTTTTGTTTCTTTTTCAATTGGTGAAGATTCAGCAATTCCTGCGTTATTAATTATTGCGTCTGGAAAACCAATTAATTTACAAGTTTGATTAAAAAGGTCTAAAGCACCTTTATGTGAAGATAAGTCTGATTTAACAAGATGGTTTAAGTTTTGGTTTTCTTTAATAAACGCCACAAGCGAATCCGGAGATGAGTTACAGTGTAAAACTAAATCATATCCTCTTTTTGCTAAATCTTGTGCAATTTGGAAGCCTATCCCTTTTGATGCTCCTGTAATTAATATTTTCATACTTTGTGTTATTTGAACAAAATTATTCTTTTTTGTAAACTAATTTTTAAATGAAGAGTTAAAATAACATGTCAACAGCGGTAATTGTTTCTAAGTACAAGGAAAAGGTTAAAACAATTGACATTCACTCCAAAATAGAAGAAAGTAACCTTACTTCTCTTTCTGGTTTATCTGGCAATTTAAATGTAATTGTTCCTCTATCTGTTTCTCAGAAAGATTCTTTTTGTCATTGCTTCATAATTGCGGATAAAGAGAAAGCTTTAATTTATTACAGCAACTTGTGTAATTTTTTAAAAAAGGAAAAGGTTTATTTTTTTCCATACTCTTTTATTGCCCCTTATGATGATGAACTTATAAACAACGCTAATGTTGTTATGAGAACTGAGGTTATTCAAGCTCTTTTAGAGAAAAGTAACGAAAAAATATATATAGTAACTTATCCCGAGGGTTTATTTGAAAGGTTTCCTGAAGAAAGAGCTCAAAAAGAAAAAAGAACAATAATAAAAATAAAAGATAAGCTTAATTTGGTTGAATTTATTGAAGGCTTAAACAAAAACGAGTTTAATAAGGTAGACTTTGTTACAGAGCCTGGTGATTACGCTGTAAGAGGAAATATAATTGATGTTTTTTCTTATTCTTACAAAAAACCAATAAGGATAGAGTTAGATGGTAACGATGTAGAAAGGTTAAGGTTATTTGACTCCAATTCACAGTTAACAGAAAGTGACATTAAATCGGTAAAAATTATTTCAAACAACGACAATGGAATTAATTATAATTATGTGTCTCTTTTTACATTTTTAAAAAAAGAGTGGGTTTTATGGACAGACGAAGTTGGTTTATCCGCTAACATTATTGAGGAAAAATATATTCAAGCACTAAAAACATATGATAAAATCTCCAATAACAGCAAAGTCGTCTTAAGCCTACCACCTGAAAAAAAATTTCTAGATCACGATTCGTTTTTAAAAGAAATTAAGAGATTTAAATCAGTTGAATTTGGAAGGGGTAATAAAACAAAAAGATCATTAAAAATAAATTACCAGTCATCTCCTCAACCAAAATTCAACAAAAACTTGTCTTTACTAGTTGAAGATCTAAAAGCACACCAAGAAAACAAATATTCAATAACTATTTCTTTTCAATCTGAAGAACAATCAAGAAGGCTATCTTCTTATTTTGAGTCTGTTGGTTTTGATGTTAACTATAAAAAAACCATTTCAAAACTCAGCGAAGGGTTTGTTGATCACGAAAATAAATCTGTTTTTTATACTGACCATGAAATATTTAACAGGTATTTTAAACATACCCACACACCAAAAATTTCAAAAAAACAAAAAAACCCAATTAAAGATAGGGGTGAACTCAAAACGGGAGACTACATCGTTCATATTGATCATGGGGTAGGAAGATTTGTTGGTTTGGAAAAAATGAAATCAGGAGAATCCGAGCATGAGGTTCTTAGGTTGGTTTATAAAAACAACGATATCGTGTTTATAAATGTTAACTCACTACATAAAATAGCAAAATATACTGGTTCAGGGGAACCTCCTATCTTAAACAGCCTAAATAACCAAGAGTGGATTAAAAAGAAGAAAAAAATAAAGACAAAAATTGTTGACATGGCCAATGACCTTATCCAACTTTATTTAAAAAGAAGAGAGGTTGAGGGTTATGCTTTTGATAAAGATTCATATCTACAGATTGAGCTTGAGTCTTCATTTATATATCAAGATACCCCTGACCAAATTAAAACTACAGAAGAAGTAAAAAAAGACATGGAGGGTGTGATTCCAATGGATAGATTAGTTTGTGGAGATGTGGGTTTTGGGAAAACAGAAATAGCGGTAAGAGCGGCGTTTAAGGCTGTTTGTTCAAACAGACAGGTCTTGATTTTAGTTCCAACAACAATCCTTGCTTTTCAACATTACAAAACATTTAAAAAAAGGCTGGAAAACTTTCCTGTCAAAATTGATTACATATCAAGATTCCGCTCAACAAAAGACAAAAGGAGGGTAATTAATAGTTTAAAAGAGGGCAAAACAGATATAATAATTGGAACACACTCTGTGTTAAGTAAAAAAATAGAATTTAAAAAACTAGGGCTCTTAATTGTTGATGAGGAACAAAAATTTGGGGTTGCGCTGAAAGAGAAAATAAAAAAGCAAAAACTTAATCTTGATTGCCTAACCTTAACAGCAACCCCAATACCGAGAACACTTCATTTTTCTTTAATAGGTGTAAGAGATATTAGTATTATAAGAACTCCCCCAACCAATAGGCAACCCGTTCATACTGAGGTTCTAACGTTTGATGAAAATGAAATAAGAGACATAATTAATAACGAAATATCAAGGTTTGGGCAGGTTTTTTTCGTACATAATAGGGTTGAAAACATATATGAAATTGCTAATATCGTCCAAAAACTTGTTCCAAATGCTAAGGTTGCTGTGGCTCATGGGCAACAAAAGGGGGATTTGTTAGAAAAAACAATTTTGGATTTTGTGGACGGGCGTTTTGATGTGCTTGTTTCAACAAACATTATAGAGTCTGGTCTAGACATACCAAATGCCAATACAATAATAATTAACCAAGCTCACATGTTTGGGTTGTCTGATCTTCACCAAATGCGAGGTCGTGTAGGAAGGTCAAACAGAAAGGCGTTCTGCCGTCTTTTGGTTCCTAAATTATCAAGCCTAAACGTAGATGCAAAAAAGAGACTATTTGCTTTAGAGGAATTTTCAAATTTAGGAGATGGTTTAAACATAGCTATGAAAGACTTAGATATTAGGGGCGCTGGTAATTTATTGGGTGGAGAGCAAAGTGGTTTTATAAATGACTTAGGTTTCGAAACTTATAATAAAATCTTGGACGAAGCATTAAGCGAAGTTGACCTACCAAAACAAAACAAAACAATAAAAGAGTTTGTTGGCGGAAATTGTTTGGTAGACCCTGAAGAAAAAGCCTTTATACCCAAGGGTTATATTTCTAATTCTGACGAAAGACTTAAAATATATGGACTAATAGAAGAGAAATCAAAAAAAGGAAATTTTGATGAAATTATAACAAACCTAGAGGATAGATTTGGAAAAATACCAGAAGAGGTTTTCTGCCTAATTGAGGTAATGAAAATTAAGCAACTAGCCTCTAAAATTGGTGTCGATAAAATTTTAATTAAACAGTTTAAAGTTTCGTTTGTTTTTTTTAACAATGAAAAAAATACAAATAACAAACAGGAGGTTGTTTTGTTTTTATTAAATAAACTAAACTCATATGGGCATAAAACAGATGTTAAAGAGAAAAAAACTCAACTATCTATTATTTGTAATTCTTTAGGCTCTGTAACAGAAACGCTTGTTTTTCTTAAAAAAACAACAAAAAAACAACAATAAGTTTTTACTTTCTGTGTTAATTGTTTTCAAGAACTGATTTTTTTGTATTTTTGATAAAAATTTAAATAATATATTTTCAATAATGAAAAGTTTATTTGCTGCTTTTTTTATTTTCGTTGTATCATTTGGTTGCTCTGTTTTACCTTTTGGGAACTCTAACCCGTCTGCAAGGAACCCTGGCTCAACAAGCACAACAACTGATCTACAATATTTCTCTGACGCATATGCCGAAGAAGAGGAAGAGGGTTTTAGTGTTGCTGATTTTGGCGGACAACCTCCGGGTCCTAACCAAGTATTAGTTCAAGGGGGTAGAGCTGTGTTGGGAACTTTTGAAGAAGATGTTTTTTATACGCACGACAACGTAGAAAGAACAGTAACAGTTCAATCGTTTTTTCTAGATCAAACTGAAATTGCTAATATACATTGGTTAGAGTATCTACATTATATACAAAGAGATTCAAGTGAAACATATTATCAAAGCGCATTACCAGACACAACAGTGTGGGAAAAAGAACTTGCCTTCAACACACCATACGTAAGTAATTATTTGAGATACCCTGGTTTTAGATACTACCCTGTAGTTGGTGTTAGTTGGGAACAGGCAGTAGATTATTGTAGGTGGAGAACAGAGGCTGTTAATATGCAAAGGGCAATGGAGTATTATGGTGAAGATTACATTGATGGAGATATACCCCCTATAGAATCAGGTATTTACTTACCAGAATTTAGATTACCAACAGAAGCCGAATGGGAATATGCCGCATACGGGCAGATTGGAGACCAGTGGTTAGACGAAAACCAAACACAAAGACGACTATATCCCTGGGACGGAAGAACCATAAGAAGCTCAAAAAGAGGAAGTGTTGGAAAGTTTCAAGCAAACTTTAAAAGAGGTAGAGGTGATTATGCAGGAATTGCTGGGGCTCTTAATGATGCTGGATTTGTAACAATGAACATCTACGAATACGCACCTAATGATTTTGGCTTGTATAATATGGCGGGAAATGTTAATGAGTGGGTATATGATATTTATAGGCCTTTAAACTTTCAGGACATGGAAGACCTAAACCCAATTAGAAAAAGTGATTTTCTTGATTCAGAAGAAAGTTATGATGCTGATAACTTTAACTCAATGGTAAGTAATAAATCAAGAGTGTATAAGGGTGGCTCTTGGGCAGACGGTGCAATGTGGCTATCACCAGGAACCAGAAGGTTCTTAGACCAAGACTCATCGTCAGCAACAATTGGATTTAGATGTGCAACAACAGCACTTGGAACAGCGGGGAACTGGAATTAATTAAATCTTTCTTTTTTTACTTTTTTTAAACAAAACCAAAACTTATTTCGTATAATACTAACTTAGGCTTTTTATAAAAAACATTAAAGAAAGTTTATACGATAACACCATGGTTGTTAAAATACCCTCAATTAAAGAAAACGTTTCTGTTGTTGAAAGTTTTATTGAAAACATCGGAGAGAAAGTGTCAATTCAAGAAACTGTATATGGTAACGTACTTGTCTCTGTTACAGAGGCTGTCAACAACGCAATTGTTCACGGCAACAAAGAAGATAAAAACAAAAAAGTTAGGCTTGGGTTGAAAAAAAACAAAAAAAGCGTTCGTTTTGTTGTTGAAGACGAAGGAAATGGCTTTGACTTTAACAATCTCCCAGACCCGACCAATCCAAAAAACTTAGAAAAAGTAAAAGGAAGAGGTATATTTCTAATTAAAAGTCTATCTGACAAAACAACATTTAAGCGCGGAGGAAGAACTGTTGAGATGCTTTTCAAACTATAAAATGTACCTAACAAATTTTTTCACAGAAGAAAAAAAGTTCACATTAAAAAACAAAAAAAAAGTACGGGAACTAATAAAGCATATTTGTTTAGCTGAAAAAAAGAGCCTGGGCTTTATTAATTGTGTTTTTTGTTCTGACGAGTATTTATTAAAAATCAACAAAAAATATCTTAACCACAACTACTACACCGACGTTATAACCTTTGATCATACCGAAGACAAGAAAAATATTGAGGGTGACATTTACATAAGCTTAGACAGAACAAAGGAAAACGCAAAAAAATACAAAGTAGGGGTTGAGGAAGAACTTCTGCGCATAATAGTTCACGGAGCGCTTCATTTAATAGGTTATAAAGACAAGTCTAAAAAAGAAAAGCTTATGATGTCTGAAAAAGAAAATAAATATCTTTCTTTGTATAAAAAACTGTAACGTTCCACGTGGAACACCCAAAAATATGTTTACAAAATACGATGTAATTGTGGTTGGAGCTGGGCACGCGGGGTGTGAGGCTGCTGCTGCAGCGGCTAATATGGGTTCTAGAGTCTTGTTGGCAACAATGAACATGGGAACAATAGCACAAATGTCATGCAACCCAGCAATTGGTGGTGTTGCAAAAGGGCAAATAGTAAGAGAAATAGATGCTTTAGGTGGGATAACAGGAATTATAACAGACGAGAGCTCGGTCCAATTTAGAATGTTAAACTTATCAAAAGGACCAGCCATGTGGTCTCCGAGGGCTCAAAGTGATAGAACGGTTTTTGCAGAGAAGTGGAGGTTAGCTTTAGAAAAAAACAAAAACATAGATTTTTGGCAAGAAATGATTGTAAATATTATTGTTGAAAAAGGGAAGGTGATTGGGGTAAAAACCTCATTAGGATTAGAAATAAAATCAAAAGCTGTTATTCTAACTAATGGAACTTTTTTAAACGGCATAATTCATGTCGGAGAGAAAAACTTTGGCGGTGGAAGAACAGGTGAAAGAGCCTCAAAGGGTATAACAGAACAATTAGAGGGCTTAGGTTTTGTTTCTGGTAGAATGAAAACGGGTACACCGCCTAGGCTAGACGGAAGAACAATAGACTACAATAAAATGGAAGAACAAAAAGGGGATGAAAACCCTGGTGTTTTTTCTTTTTTAACTAAAAAAGAAAACAAAAAACAACTTTCGTGTCACATAACCTACACAAACCCAAAAACTCACTCGGTTTTAGGTGATGGTTTTTCAAAATCACCCATGTTTAACGGTAGGATTAAGGGTATTGGACCTAGGTATTGCCCGTCTATAGAGGATAAAATTACAAGGTTTGCAGAAAGGGACAGACACCAAATCTTTGTAGAGCCAGAAGGATGGAATACTGTTGAGGTTTATGTTAATGGGTTTTCAACGTCATTGCCAGAAGATGTACAACTTAAGGCTCTTAAAACAATAAAGGGGTTTGAGTCTGTAAAAATGTTCAGACCTGGTTACGCGATAGAGTATGATTATTTTCCCCCAACACAACTAGAACACACGTTGGAAACCAAACCAATTAAAAACCTATACTTTGCAGGACAAATTAACGGAACAACAGGTTATGAAGAGGCGGCTTGTCAGGGTTTAATGGCCGGAATAAACGCTCACAACAAAATAAAGAAAAAAGAACCTTTTGTGTTAACAAGGTCAGACGCTTATATCGGTGTATTAATAGATGACCTGATAAACAAAGGTACAGACGAACCATATAGAATGTTTACCTCAAGGGCAGAACACAGGATTCTTCTTAGACAAGACAACGCTGATTTAAGGTTGACAAAAATAGGTTATAACCTTGGTTTAGCCGGAAAAGAAAGATTAGACGCTGTAGAAGAAAAAGAAAAAGAAATTAAGAAACTGGCTTATATTATTAAAAAAACAAAGATAGAGCCAAAAAAAGCAAACCCTATCCTAAAAAAGCTAAAATCAGCTGAAATTAAAGAAAAAAGAAGTGTTGAGTTGTTGACAAAACGGCCTGGAGTGTCTCTCAAACACCTGATGGATAATAATGAGTTTGATCAAGATGTTGTCGATCAGGTTGAGATTAACCTGAAATACGAGAGTTATATATTAAAAGAAAAAGAGGTTGTTGGTAAAATGAAAAGCTTGGAACAGAGCAGAATACCCGATCGTTTTAATTATGATAAACTGGTGTCTCTTTCTGCAGAAGGAAAAGAGAAGCTAAATAAAATTAAGCCAAAATCTATAGGTCAAGCTTCTAGAATTAGTGGTGTATCACCTTCTGATGTTTCTATTCTGATGGTCCATTTAAGAAAATAAAATGAGTTGTTTGGTTTGTGGTAATAAAGAGTTAGATGTTTTTTTAAAAACAAAAGACTATTCTTTTTCTGGTGATTCTTTTGAGTTAAGAAGATGTAAATCCTGCGAGGTTCTTGTTACGACCCCAATTCCTAAAAACACAAATAAATACTACAACCTTGAAGATTATGACTCTTATCAGCAAAAAACTTCTTTTTTTGGTGCTGTTTATGGGTTTATCCAAAGAATAAACACCTCTTATAAGTTGGGTTTATTAAAAAAGAACAAAACTACGCTTGATTTCGGTGCAGGGTCTGGTTATTTTGTAGAGGAAGCTAACAAAAAAGGCTTTGAGACATACGGTTACGAGCCTATAAACCAAACAAAAAACAAACGAATAACCAAAAATCTTGAAGAGTTGCCAAAAGAAAAATTTGAGCAAATAACCATGTGGCATGTTTTAGAACACACTAAAAACCCAAAAGCAGAACTTGTAAAACTAAAAAAAATGTTAAAGAACAACGGGAAGGTGTTTGTTGCTCTACCGAACATTAGTTCATACGATAACACTTATTACGGAAAATATTGGGCGGGCTATGACGTTCCACGGCATCTTTACCATTTTACAGAAAAATCATTTAGGGGTTTATGTGAGCAGACTGGATTTAAAATTCAAAAAAAAACACCACTATATTTTGATTCCTTCTATGTGTCTATGTTGAGTGAAAAAAACAAAAAAAACCCACTGTGGCCTGTTTTTGGTTTTTTTGTTGGTTTAATCTCTAACATTGTCTCTGTTTTTACAAAAAATCATTCTAGTATTATTTATATTATAAAATAATGATACGTAATTTTTTCATTTTACTTTTATGTGCATTTGGTTGCGCTCAAGTAAAACCATTAACTGGGGGTGAGAAAGATACAATACCACCTAATATTATTATGTCTATACCAGAGGGGTTTTCAACAAATACAAATAGTGACTATTTCTTTTTTGAGTTTGACGAATTAATTGACGCTTCAACGTTGAAAGAGAAGTTAATCATTTCTCCTTTTTATGGTGGTTCTTTTGAGGTAAAAACGAAGAAAAATACAATTACTATACTTTTTGACTCAATATTTGAAGACAATACAACTTATATATTCAATTTTGCTGATGGTGTTTCAGATGTTACAGAACGAAACCCATCACTTACATCAAAATTTGTTTTTAGTACAGGTAGCAAGATTGATTCTTCGTATATATCTGGGATAATTCACAACCCACTAAAAAACGAACTAGTTGAGGGTGCTTTAGTTGGGCTCTATAATAAAAACGATAGTTTAGATCTTTTTCATAAAAAGCCTGTATATTTTTCTTTGACTGATGAAAGTGGCCGGTTTAAAATAGAAAACCTTAAAAAAGGTGAGTATACTATCTATGCTTTTCTTGACGAAAACAACAACCTTCAGGCTGAATATAAAAAAGAACTTTTTGGTTTTTTAGAAAAGTCTGTTTTAGTTAGAGACAGTATAGAAAACCTTTATTTACCGATTTTTAATGAAGATCTAACTAATTTAGAATTATTAAGGAAAAGAGAGAAGGGTAGTGTTGTTGATTTAGTCTATAATAAAAAAATTAAAGAATATGAAGTTTATTGCGACGAAAACGTTTCGTTTGGTTTAAGCGATAACAATTTGCTATCTGTTTATAGAAATAACGTTCAAAAAGACTCTACTTTTATTAGGGTTAGTGTAAAAGATATTAATAATTTTATAGCAAAAGATAGTTTTTATATAAAGTTTAGTCAAGAGGAAAATACCAAAAAAGAAATAAGGTCTGATTTTAAGCTTAACTCAAATAATGCGGATGATTCTATAAGATTTAAACTAGAAACAAACAAACCTCTAATTAAACACAGCTTTGATGATATTAAAATAAAATATGATACCGTTGTGCTACCAAAAAAGTTTTATAGTTATTTCATTAAAAAGAAAAATAATAATGTAATTGAGGGTGAAGTGTTTATTCAAGTAGATTCAACATCTAAGTACATTGAAAAAATTAAAAAAAAAATAATTGCTGACAGTTTGTTTTTTGAAAACGATTCTGTTTATAAAACAATTTCTGGATATTATAAAAGACTAAACACAAGTAAACTAACCTTAGAAATAAAAAAAGGTTCTTTTATAACAATAGATAATGATACAATAAAAACTATAAACGAAGAGTTAAGAATCAGAGGTAAGGATTATTATGGTGGGTTGTCAGGCACTGTTGTTAATTTAGAAGATAATAAAAATATTATAGTT
>Ga0315330_10001382_pt1 | contig 16266 bp, 12 predicted proteins | sample M140m34915metaG_FD_203453 | JGI IMG/M metagenome (GOLD analysis project Ga0315330, IMG submission 203453) | Ammonia-oxidizing marine archaeal communities from Monterey Bay, California, United States - M1 40m 34915 | ecosystem: Environmental > Aquatic > Marine > Intertidal zone | place: USA...
ACTTAAACTTCCAGCACTTTTATAGTCTGCCCAGTTCTCATTATTTTTATGTCTTGCTAAATATGCTTGTTTGCGATCTTCATCACCGTGTTTAGTATAATCACTCATACCGGACGCCCCAAAGTGTGTTGTTTTGATTTTCTTACGATTTTCATCGTAAAATACTGCTTTGTATTTTTTGCCTTCTTGGTTGCTCTTTGATAATTGAACAAATACCATTCCATATCTACTTATAGTTAATAAAAAAAGTACATATCATTAAACATTTTAAAATTTTAAAAAACTTTTATAAAAATAAAAATAAATTAAGATATGTACTATTTTTTCTTTTTAGCATATCCAGTATTTTTATAACCCATATTTCTTTGTTTTTTCCTTTTGTGCATTTCTAATAAAAGATAAGAAAATATTAAACTGGTATGACAGAAGGAGCAGGTTCTCTTCTACCTTCACTAACAGCAAATCGTTGTCTTACTGCTCTTAAATTTTCTCTTGCTTGGTCTCTTAATTGTTTTCTTTCTTCTTTCATTTTTTTCAAATCTGCTTCACATTTTTTGATATCTGCTGTTAGTTCAGTTATTTTACTTTTACGAGCGGATTGATAATTTCTTTGGTAATCTCTTTTCTTTTGAGTTTTTTCATCCGATGCTGGTGCTCTAGGTCTTCCTCTTTTTGGTGCTTCCATTTTTTATTCTAATTATAAATAAGAAAAAAATAAATTAAAATTCATCACTATTCTAATATAAAATAAGGCCGAGGATCTAATATTTCTTTATTTGTTTTTTCAGGATTATCTAATAAAGTTTCAGTCATATCAATCAATTCTAATCCGTATTTTTCAGATAATAATTTAAATTTTATATTTACAACCGAATATAATTCAATTAATTTTTCAATAAAATCTCCTTTTTCATCTTTAAATTCAGGATTCTCTTCAAGAACTACTTCATAATTACTTCTAACAAAATCAAAATACTTATAAAAAACTTTTTTAATTTTAAGATCTAATTCATCAACCTCAGGAACATCATCACCATCAGAAGTATTACCAAATTCTATATCTATTATGCTTTTGTTTGTTAAGTCTTTATCTATAAAATAAGTTTCAGAAAGGGACAATAATGTATTTTTTTCTCTTTTAATTTCTTGTTTTAAATTAACATTTTGTGATGAAAATATCTCTATCATTTGTTCTCCTAGTTCTTTATCTAATTCCTTTCTTTTCTCTTTATCTAATCCCTTTCTTTTCTCTTTATCAAGAACTGGTGCTAATTCAGGAAATTCTTCAGTAACAAGTTCAGCATATTCTCTTACTACATCTAAAAATTTATTATAAAAATCATCTAATTCTTTTTCAGATTTCTCTTCCGCTTTTCTATCTTCAATTAATTCCTTTTCTACATCATCATCATCTTCAACATCACTTTCAATTTCTAAATCAGTAATTTCAGTGCCTTTTTGATATATTTGTTTCATAATTAGTTTGAATTCTGTAACTTCTGATTTTGTTTTATATAAATCTTTAGGATACATTAAAGGTAAATCTTCAAGAAATTCAATATCATCTTCAAGTGATAATGTAAGACAGAAATAACTTGTTAATAATAATATATTGCCTTTTTCAATATCTTCAATTTGTTTTTTAGGTATAATTGTTTGCATATATAATTTTATTACATCACGGTCTCCATCTAATCCTTCTTCATATTCTTCTTCTAATAAATCCTCAATTGCACTATCAAACATGTATTTATCTAAATATGTTTTAAGTGGTTGCCATAATACATAATAACCTTCAAAAAAATTACCATCAACAAATTCATCATACCATTCTTTGTATGTTGCTAAACCCTGAGGAGTATCTCGTATTAATATTTGAGTAAAATAATTTATATTTTCTTTATAAAAATCATATCTTTTAGCATTCAATTTTTCAATATTTTCAAAAAAACTTGATTTAAAATCTCTTATTGAACTTGCAGTGCTAATAGCACTTGCTCCTGATACTTGTCTGCTTAAACTAGGTGCTTCTGATTTTATCATTTTACCAAAACTATAAGTATTACCAGTTTCTGCTAATTCATCAAACTTTAATTTTGATTTCATATTGAAAGTAAGTTTTAATAATTCAATAAAAGTTTTTATATTGGTTTCGCTGTCATTACCTTTTTTATGTTTTAAGATAGGAGAGGAACGCATATCAATCATCTTTTTCATAAATGTTAAATGGGTAGGATTTTCAGGATTTAATTTTACTTTAAAAAGATTAGTATATAATGTTATTTCATTTTTAATAGTTTCTTCTTTATGTTTAGGAGTAAAATAAGTTCTAAGATATAAATCTCCGCTACCTTTCGCTACTTCTTTTCCTTTTGTTGAATCAACAAATGCTAGTTCTTCACTTCCAAATATTTCATTTTCTAACAAACGAATATCAGTTGATTTATCTGCTACCAAAGTTTTTAATAATTTTAGTAATCGGTTTAAATCTATTTTTATTCTAAAGTAATCATTTGTTAAAATACCATCAAAAAATTCATCATATTCTTCAGGTTCTTCTTCCACCAATCTCATAAAGTATCTGATGGTTTCCTTTTTTTTTAAATCTTCAATCTCTTCAGTATCTAATACTTTTCTTTCCATTCTAATTAATAATAAGAAATTATACTATTTCGCTACTCATCTCAATATGAGAAAGGGATTTACTATCTCTTTTTTTTACTACATTACCTATTGTCCCATTTAATTGAATTGGAATACTACGATTAGCATTTTGATATGCCTGTGCTATACTTGTTTTATAACTTTGAGGTATTTCTTCAAAAGCACAATCTCGTAATAAATTTTCATATTTTAGAACAAACATATCGTATTGTTCCTTTGTGATATTATCTTCTTCAATTGAATCAATTTCTTGACTTAACTCCATAAATTGTTGAGATAACCGTTTAAATACATCAAACTTTTCAGATGGTTTTACTGAGTTAGTTATACTCATTAATAAAACCGATACAGCATTAACAACTATATTGGGGACTTTAACAGAGTTAGCATCATCTGAAATTGAATTTATAATACACATACAACTACTTGTTAAAACTAATGGTATATTAAAACAAAATTTAATAAACGACCAATGAGTTGATGCTCTAGTACAAAGTAGTGTCATACATTCACATTTATCTAATAATTTTAATTTTGATTTCATACTACTAGTACCCAAATATATTTAATAAGGGTTTAGATTGTTTTATTTCAGGTTCTTTTGGTGGTGTAGGTGGTCTAGGTGGTTCAACTGGTTTTGGTTTCGCTTGTTTAGGTTTATGTTTAGGTGCTTGATATACTACTTCTTCATATTCCTCTTCAGTGCTTTCAGAATCGTATTGTTCTTTTATAATCTTTCTAACAATTCTTCTTTTAGGTTTTTTAATTTTCCGAGTTTCTACCTCTTCAACTACTTCAGGTTCTTCTTCAGGTCCTGGTACGACATTTTGTTTTTTTGAGGTGCGTTTGGAAACTTTCGGATTACCCATATTATTTATCTTTTTAACTTCTTCTACTTCTTGAGTTGAAGGTTTAAGTATATCATCTAATTCTTCATCTTTAACTTGATTATTATCAAGTAAGTCTAAAGTTTTTTCTTCAGGTTTAGGTTTAGGTCTGCGTCCTCGTGGTGGTGGATTCGCTTCTTTTTCTGCTTTTCGTTCTTCTTGCTTTGCTTTCTTCGCTTCTCGTGCTTTTTTTAGTAGTTCAATTCTTTGTTCCATCGTCATCGGCATAATTAATAGTCTTCTATCTATTATTATAGAAAAAAATAAATGATATTTTAATAGACCTCTATTAATTAACTTCTAACATTTCATCTACTTTTTCAGTTAGTATTTTCACATCAACATCGTCATCACAAGGTGTGGGGACTTGCACATCTTTCGGTGGTGTTTGATTTTTTTCAAATACTTCTTCTTGAGGTATATCTAAGGGGTGTCTAGTAACTTTACCATCTTCGGTTCTCATAAGACCATCATAAAATAGTTCAGGTGGTGTTTCAAATGTACCCGACATATTTGATTTATGTAGTTCTTTTAATTTATCTACTTCTTCTTGTGATAATCCGTTATCATATCCCTTCCATTTATTAATTGTTATTTTTGCCGAAAGGTCTAATAAAAACTCATCGTTTTCATTTAATTTTTTACCTATTAATTGTCGTCCTCTTGAGTAAAGGTCGTCATATACTGCTTTCATTTCATCGTCATAATCTTCAGGGTACACGGTCTTATCCATTAAAATATCTATCTATATAGTAGAGATATTTTTTAAAATGAAAATTAAACAACTTAAAAATATAACTGATAAAATTCGCAACTATCAAAAATATGAACCACCACAACCTCGTAATAAACTACTACCACCAACATATAATATTGTTTTGTCAGCAAGTCCTAAAGGCGGAGGGAAATCATATAACTGCATTCAATTACTAACTAATTATGAGGAATCGGGATTTGTAAGTGAAAAAGGAGATGATGTTAAAATGCGTACTATTTGGGTATCAGGTGGAACTTCTCGTTCTAAACAAAATAGTATTCTTGATTCATTAAAAACTTTGCACGATGATGACAGAATTGATGTAGAAGAAAATGTAGATAAAAGATTAAAAGAGATATATGAAGAAATAAAACTTGAAAGAGATTTAATTGAAGCATATAACATTTATCGTAAGGTTTATAATAAATTTATGAAGTCTAAAAGTCTAGGTAATTTAAATGTAGATGAACTTATGTTACTTGAGTTTAAAAACTTCATTGATCCTAAAGATGACCCTGAAGCACCTAGAGATAAAAATGATAATTTGTTATATTACCCTAGAATGATATTTTTAGTAATTGATGATTTAATTGGAAGTGATGCATTCTCATCAGTTAAAAGAGGAAACTTTTTAAACAGACTTGCTGTTAAGTCTAGACACGAGTCAGATGAATTAGTAGGAATGAATTTATTTTTTATTACCCAATCGTTTAAAGCAATCCCAGCAGTAATTCGTAAGCAAACAGATATATTTGTTTTATTAAAATCTGCATCAAGAAATTATATTATAGATGCTATAGGAGAAGAAGTAGGTAGTCATTTTTCAAAAGAGGAAATAGCAATTTATTATGATGAAATTATGAAAATAGATTATGGTAGTCTTATATTAAGCATACATAAAAAAGAACAACCTGAAAACAGGGTGAGAATGGGTTGGACATCAATTATTGAAAGAGACAAAAAATATCTGTTATAATTAGAGAATGGGTCTTTTTGATTTTTATATTGATAAGAGAAAAAATCATAAAAATGATAATTATGTAAATATTATACTTGATTATCCAATTGAAGTAGGAGATGATTATTATCTCAAAGTAAAGTTATGTGATTTTAAGTTTCTAAATAATATTTATAACATCAGTTCAACCTTAATGAATAACCAATTTAATATTAGAAGTTATCCAAAGACATATACCTATGTTTATGGAGGGAGTGAATTGTTTTTAACTGATGAAGGTTTTTTTAACGATCAAAATACTTTACTTGTTAGTGAAGTAATTGATATTACAACACATCAATCTACCATAACTTATGATAATACAAGTTTAACTTATTATAACACTGCTACAATAACAGATGTTACGCAAAGTTATTGGCAAAATATATTAACTGATACTGCTTTTGTTGATACTAAAATGGTGTTACAAGATACTTATGTTAATTTTATTGAAATAACAAGTGATGAAAGAATTACCAGTTTTGATTGTGTTTTTTATAAAGAAGATAATTTACTTCAATCACCAGTTAGTATTGATATTGTATTACAAAAATATAATACTACAACTAGTGTTTGGGATAATATAGATAATCAAACTCTTACTTTTGATGTATTAAATATTGCTATTCAAGAAATATCAGCATCTTTTTCAGCAATTGATACTGGAAACTCAATAACACCGCAACCAAATGATAAATATCGTATTACATCTAATACTTCTTCCATACCATTCCCATTATATATTATTAAATTGCAAGCAGATAAACAAATACCTATATTTAATTCAGGGACTGTTGGAGCACCAGTAGAGCATACTATAACAATCGCTGATGGTTTTTATAAAGCAAGTACTTTAAAAACTACTTTAAATGATTTACTTACAAATTATAATCTTAGTGCATCAATTGATCAATATACTAACAAACTAAAAATAAGTAATGATAATATTACATTCGTACCGACCATTGATAACCCAACTGATAATAATTTTCAATTAGATTTAGTTATACCGAATATACCAAATATGTTAGAAAACTGGGGTATAACTACTTCATATCAAACTTATATACCAATACCTTTCAATTCATATTATGAAACTGATACAAATATAAATCTAATTAATTTATCCAAAATAATTATAACTACTGATTTAAATTTTCAGAATAAAACTCATAATGAAATTATAACTGGTAATAGTTTAGCAAAAGGAATCGGTAATATATTATGCTGGTGCGACCTTGATATAGCACCTTTTACTTGTCTTAATTATAGGAACTATGAAGACTTATCATATAAGATTGAAAATAAGCATATTACTAATATCAAGTTAAGTTTTTATAATGAGAAATCGCAACCTCTTAATTTAGATAATGCTCTTATTCACTTACAAATCAAGAAATTACAAAAAAAATCTTTCTATTAATTAGATAAGATAATGGCATTTTTGCTCCCAGTGGGAGAACTTATACTTGATGGAATTGAAGCAGGTGTAGCAGGAAATATGGTTAATGCAGTATATAACGAATTTAAAGAACCAGTTAAACAAGTCTTAACTGAAAAAGCAGGAAAAGTAGTAGGAGATTATGCTAAAGCACACCCTGATGGTTATGTAGATAATATAGTAGAACAGGCATATATTCAAAAAAAAAGAAGAATACCTGTTAGAAATGCAGGTAGGTAAGTTTATTCGCTAAACTCTTCAACGACCATACAAATATGGAACTCAATTGCTTGAGAATTCTTTATTGCACCATGTCCATCATCTGAAGTTATTTTTATGATTATTTGATTTATATCTTGATTTTCTAACTCCAAAGCGAATGAACCATTTTGAATGCTATTATTTTGGTCATAATTAATCATAGCAATGGTTGGTAGTGTATCTTTATCAGAATTATAATAACTAGTATTATTAAATTTAACATTACCGAGTTTAATAGTCCAGTTATGACCTGTTGCCGAACCAACACCTGCACCCGATAAAGTTATACTATTTATTTTTAGTAAGGAACGGTTTCTTATTTGTATTAAGGATAAGTGATTAAAAGTAAAATATTTACGGTCAGAATCTGCTACACCATTTTCAGTATTTAACCATATGGTTTGACATCTAATGGGTTTCTTAATTATTTCGTAATTCATTATCTAATAATATATACTATTTTTTTTTAACAATAAAGCGATATCTATTTGTTCCCCCTGTAAAATAGGTTGCTTTACTAATACTTTTAGTTCCGATATAATTTGGGGTGTTAAAGTTAATACTTGATTATATAAATCAATTGTAGATTTTGATACATCACTTACTAGTATCATCGCAGACCCATCTTGATTACTATTTTTATATTTCATAAAATCATACTTAACATTTTCTAAAGCGACTTTATAAACTATTTCATCATATGCTATCGGATAATTACTTGTTATTTCAATTTTTAGATTACCATAACTTTTATTCCATCCGACTGATCCAGTAGATACTTGTACCACTTCGCTATTTGGTATTTCATATTGACCTACTGCATAATCATAACCAGTTCCTTCAACTGATATTATTCTTACCTGCGGTGTTTCATTTGGTGGGTCATATAATTCAAATGTAATTTTAATAGTAGAATAAGGGTCTTGCCAGTAGTAATTACCAAGTGGGATATATGTAAATCCGTAATTTGTTATGGTAACTATTTCTACATTACCTTGACCAGCACTTGAGGTTAGCGATTGAACTTGAAAACTAACATATCTTTGTGCTGGATTATAACTATTTTCATTTTGAGTTATATCTTCTTTATCAATATATAAGGTATCATCAATTGCGAATCCTTCACCAGCATCTGTAATTGTTTGAAGTGTTACTCTACCATTAACATCAGGGTCAGGATTTTTTAATACAGTAACAAAACCAGTCGCTCCTGATTCAACATAATTTCCATTTACTAATTTATAAAAAGGGACATTATCATAATTAGTATTAACAAATGCTAATGTTGTTGGATTTGGCAACATTTCCTGTGTAAAACTATTTGGAGGAGTTATAAGGTTTCCAATACCATTTACAAGTTCTGTTACATTAAATTCAGCAAATCTTGCTTGTGCTGAATATGTATTTGGATATACTCCATTAACTACTGAGAATTTATCTAAAAATACCGAATCACCTAGACTAAATCCTGACCCACCTTCAGTTATTGCTGTTATTATAACAGTTCCATAATTTGTTCCTGTTGTTCTAACAACTTGAGCGGTACATCTTACATTTGCATAGTTATACCATCCAGCACCATCAGGTACATATAAAGGGATATCCTGAAAAGTTCCTTCTGTAATTTGAACTCCAGTAGCGTAAGATAAAATAGTATTATTACCACCTCCTGCTAAACTTACATCTAAAATTTCACTATCACCGTTTAAAGTATCTACATCAAATACAGCATATCTTCTAGATGGATTTAAGAAAGTATTATTACCATTGCGATTAACTAATTCTTGTTTATCTATGTGTATCACATCACCCACCGCAAAACCTGTACCTCTTGTGTCGGTTTTTTCATAATAAATATATCCGTCTCCATCTTCTTCCCTAACAATTTTTACAGTTATATATGCGTCTCTTGGATAATATGTTGAAGATTGAGTAGAATAATCCCATATTCTAACATTTTCAATTGTTTCTTCAATAACTTGTTCGTTAATTGTTTTAGGTAATAAATCATCAGCAGTAGTATCATAATTATAAAATGATGCGATGCCGAAAGTTTCAGCAGGAAAATTAATAGTATTACCCGACCTAATTTTATTAGTAGTAAAAGAATGAATACTTAAATCATAATCTTCATTTAAAATGATTGGGTTTTTAAAATAAAAAGTTAATCTGTTATCATACTCTCCGTCATAATTAACAAGGGTAGTTAAATCATCATTTCTATCGGCAGTAGAACTGTTTAATCTTATAATCTTATAATCTGTATTATGATTCATATCTAATAATATAAACTAAAATAAAAATAGTACATATCAGTGAAAAAATAAAAATTTTAAAAAAGTTTTTAAAAAATAAAAATAAATTAAGATATGTACTATTTTATAATCTTCTAATTCTAAGAGTTTGTGCGTGCTCAGGTCTAGTATGGAAGTGATTACCAGGTTTTTTGATATCATCAATCTTATCTACAATTTCAGTATTACGATTATCAACATATTCAAATCTAGGTCTGCTTCCTACACCACCGTGTAGCATCTTATTAGTATCATGTTCTTCAAACGAAGATAATCCAATAGTAGGATTAAAATTTATTAAGTTATTTAAAGTAGGTGTCACAGATGTTTTATGTTGTTTAAATAATCTTGAGTATTCTGCTGGAATACCATCTGTGGTTCTAAAATGAGACTTATGATGTAAGTCCATATATTTCTTTTCAGTCTTTTTAAAGGGGTGATGGTAATGAGTATCGGACTCAATTGTACCACAGGGATTAGGTTCTACTTTAATATCATTTATAAAACCAGTATAACCGCTTGTCATTTCTTATCTAATATATTATGATATTATTTTTTTATTCTACACTGATATTGCGACCCGCTTTAACATGAAGGACTTTAGATAGTTTAGCAATGACGACTGGAGTGATATCATAAGTTGCCGACGAGTTGAATTTAACCGCCCAGTTGATGGAGCACGAAGAACCAGCACTAGATAAACCTGAGATATTGAATTGGTCTTTGTCAATTAGCGAAAGCGATTGGAATTGTGCTCCATAATATTTGAAGTAATGGAAGATAGATAAGCAGGTATCAATTAGACCGTTTTTAGAGGCATCTACACCTTCATAACCAAGGGCACATAAGTTATTTTGGAAGATTTCATATGGGTTAAGAGGAGCATAATTTAGTTGTTTATTGTTGATGCTGAACTGACCTGTTTCAATTGCTTGTAAATCTCTTACCATTGCTTCTACACCGAAGAAACCATCACCTGATGTAGGCGAAGAACCGTTATTATTAACATATGCGACAGGGTCAGATAAGTATTTATATACATTGATAACATTCGCCGAAGTTCCATCACCGTTAGATCCATATGCTAACATAGTAGAGGGAGCGGTTTGTTGGACGATCGCAGTTCCAGCAATCCAGTCAATGGAATTAGCACTGACATAGGTTGTGCAGTTGATACCAGCAGTTTTGGTTGTGGTCGCGAATTTTGTTATAATGTAATCCGAGAAACCGTATTGTAAATCTTTAGATCCGATGGAGTTATAATAACTGTCATCAGAGAACGATAACGCTTCACAAGTTAAATAGAAATCGTCTAATTCATAAGCATTGCCCGAATAAGTGGTAGCACTTGCCTCAGCAGAACCACCTAAAACTTCGTATTCTTGGGCAAGGGTCAAACTTAGTACACACTCACCCATGCGATCCGTGGGAATAATAGGTGTAGTTGTAGATCCTAGGAAACCAAGGAAGTTATTTATTTTAAATTGTTGAGCGGTTAAGTTAGTAGTTGAAGCAAGCATAGAGTCAGCACCCGAGATTGCTACAGGGGCACTACCAGTGGAAGTACCTTCAGACCAAAATACCGAGTTATCACACCAGTCGCCACCGATGGATTTAGTTCTATCTTTGTTGGTATGGTCCGCCATGAGATTGTAAAGTAGAGCATAATCTTCAATTGTTTGAATTACAACATTGTTTATGGAAATGCTCATTCTTTTGATAAAGGAAGAGGAATATCTTGTGGGAAAAGTTGGGTTCGTGCCAGTGGTTTTTACTTTAAACCATAACGCCATACTTCTTAAATCTAAAAGTGCCCCGATCGGCAATCTTATATTAACGATGTTTCCACTTTTTAAACCAGTGTTTCTATCGGCAACACACTTTATTAAATTTTTCGCCATGCTTCCTTGCAATTTGCTTAAATTATAAAAGAACTCGCGGGGGAGAGTAGCAGGAACATTATCGTACATCTTATCTATTTCTTTCTACTTATTATGTGAGAAAAAAAATTATAAGTATAAATAGAGAGAGAACTTTTTATGAGTTGGTATAATGACGAATCAGAAAATAATTTCATAGATGCTACTCAAGAACATACAGGCGGAGGAGGAGGGTCTTCACTTACTATTGTAAATGAACCAACCATTACTGATACGCCCGAAGGTGTGCCTACAACAAATGTCCCTGAATTAAATATAGGTTTTGATACTACTTTAAATGATTTAATAAATATAAGACAAGATGGAAATGGTAACTTTCAAGTTTATGTTAATAACGCAAATGATAATGGAGAGATTAGATTTTATACCAAAAATGCTATGAATATAAATGATTATAATTATAGTTATTTAACATTTAGTTATAGCGAACCTAGATTAACTTATAATACTAAAATCAATAAAGATGGTCTTTTACAATATTATCATACATATCATATTGCTTATCCTCAAAAGTTTTCAGGTTGGTACACTGTTGATTATGACATATCAGCATTAGAAACAGCACAAAATCTTATTGGTGTTGGTTTGGGAACAGTTCAAGGAGAAATAGTTATTTTAACAAAAGATTTAGGATTACTTAATACAGATTATTTTGCTTTTAAAAGTACAACTGTTTTAAATATTGCCGATTTATATAATTTAATCCACGGATTATATACAAGTAGTCGTGGTTTAGCAGGGTGGCGAAGATCGCCTCAAACAACCAACACATTAGGAGATATATTTACAAGGTTAGGAGGGCAGGTAGATAGGACTACAAATTTGGGTGGTTCTTTTGTATTACCTGAAATATTAGAATTAACAGGTTCAAGATTAGCATATTTAACAACTTTTATTAATAGATTTCAAACTGCTTCAACTTACGGTGCAATTGGTGCTGGTATATATGGTATTTATTATATAGTAGATAAACAAACACAAGATAATGCAAATGAGAACTTATTAACAAATCAAAGATTAAGATTAGATATTGAGGATAATGTTGCTAATGGAGATACTTCTTCTCAACTTGTAGAACATATTTTTATTGATTATTTAACAATTGACGCTACTACTAATAACGGATTTACAACTGCTGGAGTATATGAATATGTAGATATTGGAAATGATGCGACATTAGGAATTAAAATTAAAGATAATGGAAGTGGAACTTTGATAGCAGAAATTATATCAATTATGGAATTGGGAAGCGGATTTAGTGTTAATGATGAAATTTTTATTGATAAAAGTGATATAGGGGGTTCAACAGGACAATTAAAAATAGTTGTATCACAATTAGCAAGTTATGCTTACATATTAGAACAAGAAGAAATAAAAGCGTCTGCTACATTAAATGAGGTTAATAATAGAATTAGAAGAAGAGATAATATACCTAATACTGCTTCATTTTCAAGCGATGGTTTCAGTATTACTAATACTCAAATATCAGAACCAACTGGTGAAACAACTAATGAACCTACAATAAATTTAAAAACTGATACTTCTCAATTCCAATATGATGGGAGCGGTAATCTACAAATTAAAAGCAGTGTTTTAACACCACCCACCGATCCTTTACAATTTACTACCGATGTTAATACTGGTAATCTACAATTAATAGATTATGATAAGATAGCAGAAATTGGAGATGATACCGATGGTGCTGAAACAGGTTTATATCAATATGTATTAGATAAAATTGAAGAAGCATTAGGAGACCAAGAAACCTATGATGCTAATGGTAATGTTGTTGTGCCTGCGACAAATATATATCAAGAAATTAATAATATCTACGAGTTGGTGATGGTTGGCGACCAAACATTCCAAAATAATAATGATTATAAATTAAATTTGGGTTATAAAACTATTTGGAATGGATATGCTTATGATTTAATAACTATTGCTTTGAAAGCAACACGAGCAGGTATATTTGATTCTTCATTTTATAATAATGACTATTTAGGATACTTCCCCAGTCTTACAAGAATAAGTGATGATGAATATATGACACCAGTTAAAGATGTAAATGTAGAAATATTAACTAACTTAACATTTAAAAAAGGTTTAGTTTATTTTGAGCAAACTGACCCTTTAATTGATTACGATTTAAATCGTAAATTTGAATTTGTTTGTTTTATACGACCAATTGATACGGAAAATACAGGGGTAGAATATACCTTACTACAAACAGGTGTTGAAATAGGACCTGGACAATATGATTTAGATAATTATAAATTAAAATTAGGATTTAGAGATAATCATTTTGAAATAACCCACAATGTAAGAAGGGTAGTAGAATATTATGAAACATTAACAACTAAAAATTATTATAATCCAGGAGCAGTAACTGATATATTAGTACAAGATGCTACAACAGGAACAACTAGTATAAGTAAATATGTTCCAACTAATTTTAACTTACAAATGTTATGGGGCATTTTTAGTCAGCAAACTTATCAAAATGTTCTCGCTTGGAATTATCTTCATACCTTATTACAAAGAGACGATACATATACCCACTTTTCTAATTCAGTATTTCAATTATACGACTGGAATTTCAACACCTTAAGAGATATGTCAAATCCTGCTACTACAACTTGGGCAAGTCCTAAAATAGTATTTCATGAATACCAAGATATTAACTTACCAAGAAGGGGTATCGGAAAGATGGTAATAAAATATGAATATAGGTATGCGTCATCACAAGGTAACATTATGGGGACTAAAACTTTTACAAGTCAAGCAGATATTGATAATAATTTAGAATTCAAATTACGAGTTAATATTAAAAAATATAATGACCCAACTAATACTATTTATGGAAGTAGAATTTACGATATAAGAGAGTGGCAGTACGATCCCGTATCCCTCAATCCTCCTACTGGTTATGTAAGTTTTTATACTATGACCCTATGGATGCCCCATGTCAATTATCCTCTCCTCCAAACAGACCAATATAACTATTATGAATTAGAATTAGTGCATCGTGGAGGTAGTTTTACACCTTTACCAACTGGTAGTCAATCATATAACTTTTATGCTAATCAACATAGTTTAAGAATTTATAGTATAAATTATTTTGAATATGATACAACTCCTACTACATTTGCTGACCATTCTTCAATTACTTTTCAAGATACAGCAGACTTCTTCCCAACTACAATTGATACAAATCATTGGTATAAAGTAGTAGCAGAGTTAGACCTACCAAATAAGGTAGTGCAATATTGGGTAGATGGTGTAAATACTTATTTTAATTTTGATTCTACTGTTAATAATATACCTCATTCAAGTCTTCAACTACCCCAATCAGACCCTACCATACCATATTTTTATAGTGCAGAATTTGAATTTACTAATCAAAGTTATACATCACTTGTAAGAGATAATGATATTATAGTTATTGGAAATGAACCTTCTGCTGGTGAATTAAATTTTACACATTTTGCATGGAAACACTTTCAAAACCCAGCAGAATTATATATGACACAAGCAGAAAGAGATAAATTAGACTTTTTAATTACATATAATTATTATTACGAAACTGTAAAGGTAGATAGATATTTAAAAGTTAAGGAATTTTATGCTGATGTATTAGATGCGAGAAAGATATTAGTTAATGGTGGTTTTGCTTTTAATGAACTAACAACAGGAGATCAAATAACCTTATTAAGAAGTGACTTTCAAAGTAGTGATAATCTTGCCACCACAAATGCTTTTGTAAATATTGACAGATTATTTGTATCAGACCCAGTAGCATCGGGTAATGGATTTTTAAGTTTTGATGCTACAACAAAAGTATTTGGAATTAGTGCTTCAACAATTTCATCAGCAGATGTGGAAAATGCTGTAGGTAATTTAGTTAAAACATCACCATCTACATATGGTTTTATATTTAACCAAACCGACCCATTAGATAAGTTTTTACAAATTGATGATTTATACATAAATAACCTTATTAATCTCGTAATACAAAATGAATTGGTATTAACAAATGCTTTTACTGATAATACTTATAATGATGTATTAATTCAGGTTAAAGATGCCTCAGCATATTCTCCTTATAATTTACGAGAGTTAGATGATGTAAATGTAAGATATAATTATAAAATTAATGGAAATCATCAATATTTATATCGTGAAATCAATCAGGAAATTCAGTATGATCCACTTTTAGGAACTGCTTTTGGTGATTTATATCCAGTTGTTATGTATCATTTTCAAGGAGAAATAATAAACAATGCGAGAGATTGGTTGGTAGGAATACCAGCAAGTGATTACGATTTTGAAATGCTGACACAGGGAGGACAAGTAGTATATGGAAGTGGTCCGCTTAACATGAAGAACTTTAACGGGGTAGAAGGGGGGAATACTCAAATTAGAACTAAAAATGTTATGGCGATTACCAGTGCTTTTAGAACTTGTATTAGTTTCTTTCATAAACCTTTCGGTTCTAATGTAGATGGAACTGATGACCATAAATTAGTTGAGTTCGTTGATGTAAATAATTACCCTGTATTTTATATTAAGTTAGAATATGTAAGCAATACAGCAGTATATAAATTAGTATTTGTTAATCCTGCTAATATTGCTGATGAAACTGAGTTTGCCTTTAACAATAGCGAAAACGAAATATATTTTGGAAATGAAAATTGTATTTTGTTATGGTGCGACCAACCCTATTGGCATTTTTATATTAATGGTAAGTATCATGGTGTATCAATTAATCAGACTTATAGTTATGGAGCGAGTGGAATAAGAGATTGTAAAATATTAATTGATTTAAATTATTTTAATAATCGCTCATTGTTATATGAATTAAAAGTATATCCCAAATTATTATTTAAGACCGCATCGGGTGGTAATTTATCATCTACTGATTTAACATTTAATAATAAGGTTGTTGTAGATGTAACTGAAATGATAAGAATTATAACATTTACTAGTGGAGGTTTTATAATAAAAGAACTTTCAGGAGTTCAAGAA
>Ga0315330_10001383_pt1 | contig 16259 bp, 13 predicted proteins | sample M140m34915metaG_FD_203453 | JGI IMG/M metagenome (GOLD analysis project Ga0315330, IMG submission 203453) | Ammonia-oxidizing marine archaeal communities from Monterey Bay, California, United States - M1 40m 34915 | ecosystem: Environmental > Aquatic > Marine > Intertidal zone | place: USA...
CGTTGCTCAAAAACCATTTGAAAGGCAATCACTATTAAAAAGAGTCCGCCGATAATCTTAAATGAATCCATGCTTATATTCATTACATCTAAGATGGATGTTCCAAACAACCAAAATGCAGAAAGCACAAAAAATGATACTAAGGTGGCTCTTGTGTATATGGATCTAATTTGTTCCTTGTTTAAACCTGAGGTTAAGCCTGCAAAAATAGGAATCAATGAAATAGGATCAATTGCAACAAACATCAATAAAGTGCTCTCTATAAAAGTGTCAAACATAATTAAATATTAATTATTTGAATAGCGTCAGAATGCTCTTCAGAAAAAATGCTTGAGACCATTATAAATTTTAAGCTTTTGTTTTTATTTCTAGGCCCATAATACTCACTTAGAATTTTTGTAACTTTTTTAAGAGTTCTCTCGTGATTATTTAAACCAGTAATATAATATGGAACAGATGAACCAACTAAAGATAATTGTCTGTATGTTGAGCGATTGCCAGTAAATACAAATATTGGAATTCCAAAAGGCTTCGCATTTGAGACGTATTGAGCTGTTTTGCCAGTTCTTGTTATTGCAATAATTCCATCAGCATTTATAGACTCGGCAAGACTCTTAGCATTAACTCCAATATGTTGCCAATCTGAATGAGGAACCAGGTGAGACTCATATCCCAAAGTTCTAAATTTTTCTGTCTTTATGGCAATTGATTTAAGAAAGTTCACACACTCTTTTGGATATTTTCCAACTCCGGTTTCACCTGAGAGCATAATTCCATCGGCACCTTCATATATAGCATTAGCTATATCTGTTACCTCTGCCCTAGTTGGTGTTGGATTAGAAATCATAGATTCTAGTAGGTGTGTTGCAACTATAGATCGTCTTCCCCATTTTGCACATGCATACATTATTCTTCTTTGAATATTCGGCAGATCAACCAAGCTGGTTTCTATTCCTAAGTCTCCTCTAGCAACCATAACCCCCCATGATGATTTACAAATATCATGGATATTATCAAGTCCCTCTTGATTTTCAATTTTTGCTATGATTTTGGCTGGGGACTTATTTTCATCTAGAATTTTTTGTAATTTATCGAGATCATCAGCATTTCTTACAAATGATAAAGCAATAAAATCAACATTATTTTTTATACCAAACTGGATATCCTCATAATCTTTTGAGGTTATAGAGGGAAGATTTACCCTAACCCCAGGAAGATTAACGTGTCTTTTTGATCCTAGTTTACCTCCATCCAAAACTTTACATAAAAGAGTATCTTCCTCTTTTGATATTACTTGGAAATTAATAAGCCCATTATCAACAGTAATTTTAGAGCCTGGATTTACGCTGTGTATTAAATCTTTATAGTTAATTTTAATAGATGAAGTCTCAACATCCACTTCATCTCTAACAGTAAGTTTAACCTCATCCCCAACCTTGAGATCTAGAGGAACTTCTGTATCTCCAGTTCTTATCTCAGGGCCTTGAGTGTCTAATAAGACGCCTATGGACCCATGTTTAGACTTCGGATCGGAGTTTATTTTATTAACTTTATCTATAACAGATTTCGCAAATTTATGAGAAGCATGAGACATATTTATCCTAACAACGTTCATACCATTGTTATAAAGACTTCTCATCATTGGTAACGAGCTAGTAGCTGGACCAATTGTGCATATTATTTTTGTTCTACTAAATTCCATTGCTATTTCATATTCCAAATACTATGGGCATATTAATGCAAAATTGCTTAATTAAATAGATGTTTTTAGGGATTAAGCTGATTGCTGTAGCTCAATTTTTCCAGCTTTAGCCATATAGAGCGCAAGATCGATCAATCTGTTACTAAAGCCCCACTCATTGTCATACCAAGCAAGTATCTTTGTTTGATTACCAATTTGAATAATATGATTAGAATCAAATACACATGAAGCGGTTTCATTATTAAAATCAGAGCTCACAAGTGGAATATCACTTACAGCCAATACACCCTTAAGTCTGTTTTGTGATTCTTCTTTAAGAACGGCGCACAGCTCCTCTGGTGTAAATCTTTTTTCAGTTTCAAATGTTAAGTCAAGAAGTGAGACATTTAATACAGGCACTCTTGTAGCCATGCCGTTTAATTTTCCATCAAGCTCTGGAATAACAAGACCAATAGCTTTTGCTGCGCCAGTTTTAGATGGAATAATTGAAGCCGATGCAGCTCTAGCTCTATACAGGTCTGAGTGAGCAACATCTAAAAGACTTTGATCATTTGTTGCAGCATGAACTGTATTAATCAACCCACTATTAATAACAAAATTTTTATTAATTACGTCGGCTATTGGGGCTAAACAATTAGTAGTGCATGATGCATTAGAAATTATCTTATCTTCAGCAGTTAGCTCTTCATGATTTATACCAAATACAATTGTTTTATCTGCGTTCGTGCATGGAGCTGAAACTATCACTTTTTTAGCTCCCGCGTTTATATGGGCTTGAGACGCTTCTTTTGATGTAAATAAGCCAGTGCACTCAAAAACAACATCAATACCTAGTTCACTCCAAGGTAAATTATTTGGGTCTCTTTCAGATATGTATGTAATGGACTTACCATCAACAATAATTTTGTTATCCAGTGAGGAAATATTATTATCTATTTTTCCATGGATTGAATCGTACTTTAGCAAATGAGCATTAGTTTCAATGCTACCCAAATCATTAACAGCCACTAACTCAAGCTCTTGATTTCCTTCGAGAAAATTTTTCTCTATTAATTGTCTAGTAAGATTCTTACCTATTCTTCCAAATCCGTTAATTGCTACTTTCATAATTTTAATATTGTAAATAATTTACATTTATATGTATAATACGCTGATATTGTATATTATTTTCAATGATTAATATATAATTCTCGTGTAAAATCATCCAGTTTTAATATTTACAATATGTCGGTACTACTATCACAAGGAATAGACTTAATGCTTTCAGGCATGTTTACTGTCTTTCTATTTTTGTGTTTATTGATAGTTTCTATAAATGCATTTGCATATTTATTAAAAGAAAAAAATAACAATTCGCCCTCTTTACCTGCTAACAAAGTGAATGAGATAAATACTGACCACTTAAGAATTATTAAAGCTTTAGGACAAAGGATCCAGAATGAAAAATAACCAATCTACAAAAAACATAGGCATTACTGAAGTTGTATTGAGAGATGGACATCAATCTTTATTAGCTACTAGATTTAGATACAAGGATATGGAAAGCATTCTTAAAAATATGGATGAGGTGGGATATTGGTCAGTCGAATCCTGGGGTGGAGCAGTATTTGATTCTTGTATTAGATACCTTGGTGAAGACCCATGGGAAAGAATAAGAAACATTAAAGCTTTAATGCCTAACACGCCACAACAAATGCTTCTCAGAGGACAAAATTTATTAGGTTATAAGCATTACGGTGACGATGTGGTAGATAGGTTCGTTGACAAAGCAAAATTAAATGGGGTGGATGTTTTTAGAATTTTTGATGCTATGAATGATGTTAGAAATTTAGATCAAGCAATTAAATCAACTATCAAGCATGATGGTCACGCGCAAGGAACAATTTCATATACAACTAGTCCTGTTCATAATTTACAAAGATGGGTGGATCTATCTAACAAAATTCAAGACATGGGTGCGCACTCATTAGCAATAAAAGATATGGCCGGTTTACTAAAGCCATATGCAGCATTTGAATTGGTAACAAAGCTGAAAGAATCTATTGAGATCCCAATTCACCTTCATTGTCATGCAACGACCGGAATGTCTACACCAACAATTATTAAAGCAATTGAGGCTGGAGTAGATAATGTTGATACTTCTATCTCATCAATGAGCATGACATATGGGCACACAGCAACTGAAACAATTGTTGGTATATTAGAAAATACCCAATATGAAACTAATATAGATCTTGAGAAACTTGTACCTATTTCAAATCACTTTAAAAAAGTAAGAGAAAAATATGCAGAATTTGAAGGCTCACTAAAAGGCATTGATGCAAGAATAATCTCTTCTCAAGTTCCTGGAGGAATGCTTACAAATCTTGAAAATCAATTAAAAAATCAAAATGCTATAGACAAATTTGATGATGTTATAGCTGAAATTCCACTCGTGAGAAAAGACCTTGGATATATACCTCTTGTAACTCCAACTTCTCAGATAGTTGGGACACAAGCTGTTATTAATGTTCTCAGTGGCTCAAGGTATTCAACAATTACAAAAGAAACAGAATCTGTTTTAAAAGGTGAGTATGGTGAAACTCCTGCAAAAGTATCTACTGAATTACAATCTGCTGCAATTGGAGACTTCTTACCAATTACATGCAGGCCAGCTGATTTAATAGATGATAATGAACTTGTAAGAATTAAAAAAGAATTGCAAGAAGTTTTAAAAACAAAGTCATTTGATCTTGAGGAAAGTGATGAAAATCTCCTTACATATGCCCTATTTCCTGAAGTAGGCATGGCTTTTTTTGAAAATAGAGATAATAAAGATTATTTTGAAACTGAACCTCTTATTTTTAATCAAGATGAAGGAAATGCTTATTCTGTATCAATTGATGATAAAACTTATAAAGTAAGATACACAAAAAACAACGAACCCGAAATTATTTCTGGAACAGCAAAACTTGAAAGTAAAAAATCTTCTGTTGCCTCAGACAGAGAAGATAAATCTGGGACTATTATTAATGCGCCTTTAGGTGGGAATATTTTTAAAGTTGAATTTAATATTGGAGATACAGCAAATGAAGAAGATGCTGTGATAATTCTTGAAGCAATGAAAATGGAAACAGCAATAAAACCACCTCATGCAGGCAAGATTAAAAAAATATTTGTTTCCCAGGGTGACAAGGTTAATCCAGGCGATCCACTTTTTGAGATAGTTTAAATATGAATTTTTTAGATATAGTTTCGAACTTTGGTATTTTTAGCATAACTCTGCCGCAAGCGATAATGTTGGTTGTTGGATTATTGCTTTTATATCTTGCTATTAACAAAAAATTTGAACCATTGTTGCTTTTACCAATTGGCTTTGGAGCTATATTAACTAACATTCCTGAAATTGGCTTATCTTTAAGTCCTATTGAGAGACTGATATATGAAAACAAAATACAGGATATTCAATTATTGACTTCAATGCTTGGTTTAGAAGTGAGTCAATTAAATGAGTATCTTAAAACAGCTTCATACCTTGAGCTAAGCAACATAAATTCATTATCAATGGATATGGGTTATAAGCCAGGTATTCTTTATACATTTTATAATGTTGCAATAGGTTCAGGAGTCGCTCCGCTATTAATTTTTATGGGCGTTGGTGCAATGACTGATTTTGGACCTTTGCTAGCAAATCCTAAAACATTAATTCTTGGAGCTGCCGCACAATTCGGTATATTTGCCACTGTAATCGGAGCTTTATTATTAGATCATTATGGAGTTATTTCGTTCACTTTAAAGCAAGCAGCTGCAACAGGAATTATAGGTGGTGCTGATGGACCAACTGCGATTTATGTTTCATCAATACTGGCACCAGAATTACTAGGTGCAATTGCTGTTGCTGCATACTCCTACATGGCATTAGTTCCATTGATCCAACCTCCGATAATGAGAGCTCTTACCAACGACAAGGAGAGAGTTATTGAAATGGTGCAGCTAAGAGAAGTATCACAGAAAGAAAAAATTATATTTCCTATTTCACTACTTTTAATAGTTGGTTTACTTTTACCAAGCGCAGCCCCTCTTCTTGGGATGTTGTGTTTAGGCAATCTTATGAAAGAGTCCCTTGTAGTTGAGAGACTAAGTGAGGTTGCTCAAAATTCTTTAATAAATATTGTTACTATATTTTTAGGTTTATCTGTTGGTTCAAAACTTGCTGCTGATAAATTTTTAACACCTGAAACATTAGGAATTCTTTTGCTTGGTATTATCGCATTCGCCATTGGAACAGCATCTGGAATATTGGTTGCAAAATTAATGAATCTCTTAAGTAAAAATAAAGTAAATCCACTTATTGGTGCTGCAGGAGTATCAGCGGTGCCAATGGCAGCAAGAGTTGCTAATAAAGTTGGGCTTGAATACAACTCACAAAACTATTTACTCATGCATGCAATGGGTCCAAATATTGCGGGCGTGATAGGTTCTGCAGTAGCAGCAGGTGTGATGATAAAGTTTCTTGCTTAATTGCTTTTTATTTCTATTTATCTAACTTTCCTTCAGGCAAAAAAAAACAGAGCTTAGCTCTGTCTTAGTTCGAGTTCCTTTGGGGTCTAAAGTGAGAATTTCTTTAGCTCCTTGGAAATTTTTCTCTTATTTCCTTGGTGGGTCTCTAAGCTCTTTTTTATCGTCGACTCTTAGAAACGCTTTTCTCCCTCTGGTCTCTTCCTTCTGATTCTCTCTAACTTCCGTCTGCATTTAGTTGTTAGTCGGTCTCAGCAGGTAAAGTTAATATTACTCCTCTAATTAAGAATGTCAACACCTTTGTGTAAAAAAAGTTAAATTAATTTAAATAAATAATTTATTAGTTATTATCATCTAATGAAAACATTTTTACCTAAACAAGATCCTCTAAAAAATTACCTTACAAAATCTAGATCATTAGCTAAGCTTGAAGAAATAGCATCTGAATTACCTAAGCTGCTTCTAACAGGAAAAGTACAATCACTTATTGATTCTCTGCCAAGCAATGCTTTCTCTATCAATCCATTACTTAGAAATAAAAATGAAAGAGAGATTAATCTAGCAATGGTTCATTTAAGTTTTATAGCACATGCATATATATGGGGTGGAAAAAAACCTAGCAAGGTACTACCAGAAGTCATTGCAAAACCCTGGGTTAAATTATCAGAGATTTTAGGCAGGCCTCCTATTTTAAGTTATGCAAGTTACTGTCTTCATAATTGGTACAGGATTGATAGAACAAAAGAAATATCATTAGAGAATGTCGCATTGATAACTAATTTTTTAGGCGGTGTTGATGAAGATTGGTTTGTAACTATTCATGTATGCATAGAACATGCTGCTAAAGATGCGATAACAGCTGCTTGTGAGATTTCTAAATTGAAATCTAATAAAGATAAAAAATTAGAGCATGGGTTAAAGAGAATTATTAAATCTCTAAGAAACGTAAATAATATTTTTGCTCGTATGCCTGAAAAATGTGATCCTTATATTTACTATCATCGTGTTAGACCATTTATATTTGGTACAAAAGATAATCCAGATCTTAAAAAAGGTCTTGTTTATAAAAATGAATTTAATAACAAGCCCCAGTTTTTTAGGGGTGAGACTGGAGCGCAAAGCAGCATAATGCCTCTTCTGGATGGAGCTCTTGGTATTTATCACACAAAAGATCACTTGAGGCATTACTTAAATGAAATGCGTGACTACATGCCGCCTGAGCATAGGGCAATGATAGAGCAAGTTGAAGAAATTTCTAATGCAAAGACAATTATTGATGGCTCAAAAAGCTTAACCAATAACTACAACAAATGCCTTGAGGAAATAAGAAAATTTAGAGCCCTTCATCTAGAATTTGCTGCATCATACATTCACAAACAATCACAGATAAAAAATCCATTTGGAACAGGTGGTTCAACGATTAAGGGTACTGGAGGAACTCCATTTATGAAGTACCTTAAAAAGCACAGAGATGAAACTCAGAAACAAAAAAAATAGATTTAGATACCCTCAACAACACTAAAGAATCTAGTTGAAGAATTTTTTGTAAAATCTAAAGCTTGCTGATATTCATCTGAGTTATAACACTCATAAGCTGTTTCATATGATGGAAACTCTACTAGAACGGTTCTTTCTAAACCCTCTCCTTCTACTTCTTTTTGGTGTCCACCCCGTATAAGAAAAGTGCCGTTATATTTTGCGACGATATCTCCAGCTAAAGAGACATACTTACTATATTCCTCAACATCAGATATGTGAGCTCTGACTACCCAGTACCCCTTCTTCATTTACTTTTTAATATTAAGTCTTGTTGCATGAAGAATAGGTTCTGTATATCCGCTAGGCTGAACCCTGCCTTTAATTGCTAGATCACACGAAGCTTTAAAAGCTAAGCCATTAAAATCAGGTGACATATTATTGTATGCTTCATCACCAGCATTTTGACCATCTACAATAGCTGCCATCTTTTTCATAGCGCCTATAACTTGATCTTCATTAATAAGGCCATGATGCAACCAATTAGCTATATGCTGACTTGAAATGCGACAAGTAGCCCTATCCTCCATCAGACCTACATCATTGATATCAGGAACTTTTGAGCAGCCAACGCCTTGATCAACCCACCTAACAACATAGCCTAAAATTCCCTGACAATTATTTTCTAATTCAGATTGTATTAATTCTTGCGACATCTCAGCAGGATTCGGATGAACTGGTATATCTAATATTTTATTTAAGTCAGCTTTTTCTCTTGCTTTAATTCTAGTCTGCTCTTCAGATACAAAAATTTGGTGATAGTGCATTGCATGAATAGATGCTGCGGTTGGAGATGGCACCCAAGCACAATTAGCACCTGCTTTTGGATGAACAGTCTTGGCCTTGTACATTTCAAGCATCTCATCAGGCATTGGCCACATACCTTTGCCTATTTGAGCTTTGCCCTGAAATCCTGTTTCAAGACCAATATCAACATTCCAATCTTCATATGAGGCGATCCAATGGTGTAGCTTTATGTCTCCCTTAGGCATCATTGGACCAGCTTCCATGCTTGTATGAATTTCATCGCCAGTCCTATCTAGGAAGCCTGTATTTATAAATATCACTCTATCTTTTGCTACTTCTATACACTCTTTAAGATTAACAGTTGTTCTTCTCTCTTCATCCATAATCCCAATCTTTACCGTATTTGGTTCAAGATTTAGAGCCTCTTCAACGGCTGCAAATAAATCACATGTAAATTGAACTTCTTCGGGGCCATGCATTTTTGGTTTAACTATATATACACTTCCTGTTCTTGAATTTTGATGATTGCCATTATTTTCAAGATCATGTTTTGCTATACATATTGTAAACATCGCATCCATTATTCCTTCAGGAACTTCATCTCCATTTGAATCTAAGACACCAGGATTTGTCATGAGATGACCAACATTTCTTACAAGCATCATACTTCTGCCGGGAAGAGTTAGCTTTTCGCCAGCTTTAGAAATATAGTCTCTGTCAGGATTAAGTTTTCTTGTCAGAGATGATCCATTTTTCATAAATGTATCAGATAAATCCCCTTTCATTAATCCAAGCCAATTTCTATAAACCAATGCCTTATCCTGTCCATCAACAGCAGCAACTGAATCTTCACAATCCTGTATTGTGGTTATAGCGGATTCTATACAAATATCTTTAATACCGGCTATATCTGTTTCACCAACAGAATGAGACCTATCAATTTGAATCTCAAAATGAAGATTATTATTTTGAAAAAGGAGATCGATAGAGTCATTACCATTATCTCTATAGCCTATGTACTTCTCTTTATCCTTTAGAGAGGATGACGATCCATCAGATAGTTTTGCAACAATATTACAATCAATAAAATCAAAACCTGTTACATGCTTATATGATCCATGTTCAAGAGGGATGGTCTCATCAAGAAAATTCTTAGCAAATTCAATAACTTTATCCCCTCTAACTGAATTGTAACCACCTTCTCTTTGGGCACCATTATCCTCAGAGATCATATCAGTACCATAAAGCGCATCATACAGACTCCCCCACCTTGCATTTGCAGCATTAAGAGCAAATCTAGCATTCATCACAGGCACTACTAACTGAGGCCCAGCGATGGTTTTAATTTCAGGATCTACTTTAGAAGTTTTAATGGTGAAATCATTACTCCTGGGAGCGATATAACCAATCTCTTCTAAAAAAGACTTATACTCATCATGATTATGGGTGGTGCCCTTTCTTTCAAGGTGCCAAGCATCAATTTGTTTTTGAATATCTTCTCTTTTTTCAAGCAATAATTTATTGGTAGGTGAGAATTTATCTATAATTTTCTCAAAATCATGCCAGAACTGATCTGGATTAATGTCTAATCCTGGCAAGATTTCATCTTCCAAAACAGATTTAATATCATTTGAAATTGATAAACCGTGTTTTAAATCAGATGCCTTATCTTCATTAGAATCAGAAGGGTTATTGTTGGATAAAAAACTTTTAATTTTATTTAGTATGCTCATCCAAAAATTATATAACAGAATTAAGATCTAAATAGCTTTATCAGGATTGTAGTCCCATATTCTTTGGATTCTTTTATCTGTATATTTATTTGATAGCTTCATTAACAAATTTCTTCCTTTAATTAAAAGTGGATTAGAAAGATGGTATAGCTTGCCCTGATTTTCAGATATTTGTTTTATAAACTTTAGTCTCGGAAGTCTGATCTGCTCGTATTTAAATTGAGCTTCTTCAATGTTATTAATATTCTTTGCGAACAACTTTCCAAAAATATAAGCATCTTCAAGGGCCATGCAGCCACCCTGGCCTAAAAATGGAACAATGGGATGAGCAGCATCACCCAGTAATGTGATGCCATCTTTAACCAAAGTTTTAATTTGCGGTCTTGTATATATGCCCCATTTATATAAATGGTCAGCTTGAGATAAGTCAGAAATTAGTCTTGATGGATGCATTGATAGGTCATTCTGCATATCTTTTAAATCACCTTCAGCCTTCCATTGTTCTTTGTATTTTTTATTTGTCTTAACGACACCAACAAAGCTTGTTATCTTTTTATTGATTGGATACCTAACAACGTGAGAATTCTTAGCAAGATTTATTCTTATAGAATCTTGGCTATTTTTTACAAATCCCCTCCATGCAGAGTAACCACTATAGACTGGCTCTATATTTGACTCAAAAAATACCTTTCTACAAGTTGATTTTATTCCATCACATGCAGCTATATGACGAACTTTATAACTATTTCCATTCTTGAAAAAAATATTTCTTTCATGTGTATCAATATTTTCCAGTTCATGCTCAAAATAAATACTGCCGCCTAATGAAATATATTCATCCAAAAGAATTTTATATAAGCTCTCTCTAGATGTTGTCCTTACCTGAGAGCTAGCTGAATAAACACATTCATCATATGAAAATATCTCAGATTTTAAAGTAAGCTCTGAAGAATTAATAAGATGATTTTTCATTTCAAGACCTTCAAAAACTCTTATAGCATTTGGTGAGATAGAAATACCTGCACCATGTGAGCCTAATTCTTTATTTTTTTCAAAGATGATAGAGCTATGTCCCTCTTTAGCCATGGTACAACCAAGAGCTAATCCAGATATTCCTGCTCCAATAATTGCCAAGTGATCTGAAAAATTGTTCATATCACTATTATGCATTACTAAAAAAAAAGGAGGTTAAAAACCTCCTTTAATTAAAACAATATCAGAATTATTTTACAGGAATTACTCCAAAGGTTCTCTCGTTAGCACAAGAACCGCCAAGAGCTTGCAATGCTTGAAGTTCAGGCATTTCTTCTGAGTTTTCCCAAAAATTTACCCAGTTTTTTCCATAATCAGCTATGGTTGATGTGAATACAGCTTGAACAAAATCATAATCCCATCCGGATCTGGTTCCTGCACCTGGCCAAATTAATTTTCTACCAGCAACATCTCCTAATTTTTTTGCTGCTTCTGCATATGCAAAGTAAGCATCATAAAAATCTCCCATTTTTACATCTTCACCTAGCTTGCAATCAGAATAAACAACATAGCCTGCTCTGCCATCTGGAGTTTCTGAAACAGTTCGTTGCCATGTATCAATAACTTGGTTATTTTTTACAGGCAGTTTTTTCAATAAATCATTGCCATTTGTAAACCAATAATCATTGCCTTTATATTGCTCTTCAGGGTTTGGTGTAATACCAAGCCAAATGAAATCAACTTCATTTAGATTATTGCCATACATTGGAACTAACATGCTAGCTCTGTACTCTTTAAAAGCTTCACCAGCATCTCCTTTTGACGCCCATTTAGCCCACTCTTTTGACCAACGCATCATGTCATCCATATCCTTACCTTCTTTAAAAGTAGAAATATAGTACTCAGCTTTATTTGGCGTATATTTAGGTTTATCTTCAACATGATCATCTGCAATTGCTACAAATGAAAAAGTTAAAAATATAGTTAATAGTTTTCTCATTTTTTCTCTCCCATTAATAAGATGAATTACCTAAAAATTAATATAACAGAAATATTAAATAAGGAAAAAATGAAAATACCTAAAAAAGATACATAAAAAAGAGCGCATAAAACGCTCTTTTTTCTTAGACTTTAAGACTATCTCATTATTAAGCCAACATAAGAATTAGCATTTGAACATGAAAAGCCTTTAAGATTTTGTGCAGCCTCTGACTCAGCTATCTTTTCCCAAAATAATTCTGCATTCTCTCCCATTGAGCTAATTGATGCGGTATACATAAGTCTTACAAAATCCTTACCATCAGGCAATGAATGACCTGCGGTTGGAACAATCATTTTTCTTCCAATAGTGTCACCAACTGATTGAGCATATTTAGCCATATCAACATATGCATCATAAACTTGTCTCATATTGTATCCTTCTTCTAACTCACATACTGAATATATAGCATATGCAGAGTCTCCAGGACCCATTGCAGATGGTTGTGAAATATTCCATTGCCATGTGTTAACAACCTGAGTATTAGTAATAGGAAGCTTTTTCATAAGGTCAGCGCCTCCGCCAGTTACCCATGTCTCAAGACCTAAAAATTGCTCAGACTGGGATGGAAACGTATTAACCCACATAACATCATGAGTTGTTAAATCATTATGAAAGTATGGTGTAAGAATTGATACGGTCATATTTTCATAAACTGAGCCTTTGCTTTCAGCGAATTCTGCAAAATCACCATACCAATCAACGAGGTCCTCAAGGTCTTTACCTTTATTGAATGATCCAATGTAATATTCCGCTGGATTATCTGATTCACTTGGATCATATTTGTATTGCTCTGCATCTTGAGCAAAAGAACTGATGCTAAATAACATCATAAATGCAATTAATTTTCTCATTAAACTCTCCCTGTTTAAATAATTATTATTAATTGATGATACTACCTATATTAACTAGGCGAACAAATTTTATGTATAAAAATTATATTTATTCAATGAGGCCGTCTGTATTGTACTTTGACAAAAAGTTCCAGATATCCAAAGAAGCAGATATGCTATGAGAATCCATTGATGGCCAAAAATGCCCCATGGTGCTATGAAGTATAAGATCGACCTGAGTATTGTTTAAGCAATTTTCATAACTCCAATATTCAATTGAATAGCTCTCTTCAAAAAAATCAGCTACGGCAACAATTGGATCAGGATTGCACGCATTAAATGTTGCCCAATAATTCAAGCTAACAGGAATACTCTCCATTCCTAAGGCTGAATTTCCGCTATATGGAACTGTACTATCTGCAGCGCCATGAATTTGAAGAACTGGGGTTGAGTGACTTGGATCACAGTCTTCAAGAGTTTGTTTTGTCATCGATCCTGTTACAGAAGCTATAGCAGCTATCCTTGAGCTAAGCTTGCATGCCAAGTGATAACTCATAAAACCACCATTAGACATCCCTGTAGAATAAATTCTTTCCTGATCAATATTAAATTCACCAGAAACCCAATCAATTATGGTGTTAATAAAATCCACATCATCAACATCGCTACCAACCGTCCACCCTCCTGAATTCCAGTGAGATGAAGCAGAAGATAATATAGTTTCAAATGGTGAACCTTGAGGAAAAATAGCAATAAAATTACTTTCATCAGCGATGGATTGGAAATTTGAATACCCCATAATTCTTTCGGCGCTGCTTCCAAATCCATGCAGGACAAATAGAAGCGGTATCTTATCTAATTGTTCAATGTTAGTTGGAGCATGAATATAGAAAGATCTTTCAAGGCCCTTATGTTCAAAATTGCATATATTGGTATTTAATGCTTTTGTACAACTTATAGGTGAATTGGGTGTAGGAGTAGTAGATCTCTCATCACCCGAGTTTGAATCTGCAGATGAGCCCCCACCACAAGAGATTAGAAAAAATAATAGCGGGAGTAATTTTAATTTCATGCGAGAATTATGACACACAAAAAGAGAGATTTTTAAAAAATTGGTGCGGTACGCCGGTCTCGAACCGGCGGCCTTCTGCTTGGCAAGCAGACGCTCTACCAACTGAGCTAGTACCGCAATCAAGGATGAGTAATATAACCTTTAATCTTAAAGCTTTCAACAACATTTAAAGGCCTTAATTTAGTGTTATTGAATATAGATATTTATTTTTTTAGTAAAGGCTCGCCAAGAGAAATTTCATTAATATCATACAAACCAAATGGATCTTGAGATGCTAATACAACATAAGATGCATCAAGACCTAAAGGTATGACAGCATTTAGATCTTGGTTATCAATGTAGGCCCCAAAGTCCTTGCTGTTTTCATGATCAATATGCTGCGCATGAATGTAAAAAGGATTGCCCAGCCCGATCACGGCAATCTCATTCTTATTTTTATCTAAAACCCTTAATACAAACTCATCTCTTTTGTTAAAAGCTTTATATTTTGTTACGACATTGTAATTTGGTTTCTTTATAATTGATTTTTTTAAAGACAGGCCATCCTTACTTCCATTAAGAGTTAAGACAAGAGCATCACCATCTTCAATTTTTGAAAGTTTTGTGAGATCAATATCTTTTTCTAAGACATCACTTGCGAAAAGTGAAAATGAAAATATACCAACAAACGAAATTTTAATTAGTCTTACCATCTTGCCCAGTTTACTCCCCATGAACCACCTACAGGCCCATACATATATCCATATTGATACTCTTCCCTAACAGCATCAACCGGATCTCTTGTTGAATTTCCATTTTCATCAATCCAATACCAATCAGATTGCATTAAACCTCTATAAAAATCCCATTTATCTAATGGGTCGTCCTCGGCAATAATAGTTCCTGAAAGATCAACACCCTTGAATGTGTAAATTTGTATACTGTTATCAGATGGCCTGTTAAAAGTTACTGACAATTGATTCTCTTTTGAGGTATCTTCAACACCATTAACAAACCACTTAACTGTAACCTTTTCTGGGTTGTATTGAACATCCAGGCTTATTCGCCAACCTGTTACCTGCCCTTGATCATTAGTAATTGTTGAAGCATTGCCGGGGTCATAAAAGCCTTGATTTTGCAAGGAACCTACTGCAAAGCCTTCAGAATTTACAGCTCCATAGCCACCGCTTGAGCACGAATCCATGATATTACAGTAATTAGGTCTGTAGTTATCATATAAACCATAATAATTACCTTCGAAATGCCCAACTTTATTACATTCAGGATTTTTTCTTATAAAATTACCATTTTCATCCCATTCGTTAGCAAAACAGCCACAATCTTCAACAACCACACCTGTGTCATCTCTATCCCATAAAGTTCCATCAGCATAGTTGTAGCAAACTAGAACATCTCTACCTAGAATATTGAAATTATCTTCAAAGTGGTGGTTCCATTTAACCAACGTTGCGGTAGATTGAGTGCTGGTATTTATATTTAGATCGGCATAAGCGCTCACATCCCTGTCATCACTTGATCTGTATTCGTCACCCATAAACCCATGGGCATGACCAAGCTCATGCATAAGAGTGTTACTTGTTCTTTCAGGATTATCTTCTCTAATTCTTTGTATATTTCTATTACCAAGGTTTACGCCTCTGCCTTGAACTCTGGTTAGTGTTGAGACTAATGTGTTGTCAGGTAGGAAAACATCAAAGATGGCTGTATCCATATCACCTATACAATAAACGCTATCATCAAAATCATAGCAACCTGTTCTAATGCCTGTGGGAGAAGTTCCATCAGGGTCTACTGGTTCAGCGGATACTACGGTAAAGTAATCTTCTTTAAAAAACTCACCCGAATCAGAATCTCTGACTTTATTGATCGATGCAATCAATGCTCTTCTGTATAGATCGATATCTACTTGACCATTCAAAGAGTCACCAATAAATAAGTATTTAGTTTGCCCAATAGTTTCAAACTCACCTTTACCACCAATTAGGTAATAAACATTATAGTCCTTAGGAGTTTTTGCGCCGCCATTAAAACCATCCTCAGGATCATCATCTTGCTGAATTGTTACAACCTCTCTTGAACCTACATACCAAGTTTCAAAGGTTAATGTTGCAACATCTTCACTATCACC
>Ga0315330_10001385_pt1 | contig 16246 bp, 16 predicted proteins | sample M140m34915metaG_FD_203453 | JGI IMG/M metagenome (GOLD analysis project Ga0315330, IMG submission 203453) | Ammonia-oxidizing marine archaeal communities from Monterey Bay, California, United States - M1 40m 34915 | ecosystem: Environmental > Aquatic > Marine > Intertidal zone | place: USA...
TTAAGCCCGCTTCGGCCGCACGGCCAACCGAGACCATAATACTCATGGGTACCGCCAATCCCAATGCGCAGGGACACGCTATGATCAAGACTGTCATCATCGTTTCAACTGCAAAGCCCGCGGAGGCTCCTAACAGCAGCCAGATCAACGCGGCGGACACTGCTAAAACCAAGACCATTGGAACAAACCAAGCGGACACCTGATCGACTCGGCTGGCTAAAGCGGGCTTTGAATTTTGCGCCCGCTTAAGGTCGCGAATCATTTGCTGCATCACCGTTGATTGGCCCACCTCGGTGACTTCAACTTCGATAACAGCATCCACATTTAAGGTCCCGCCGATTACAGGCTGACCGATGAGCGTCGGTTGAAGCTCGCTCTCTCCTGTGATCAAGGATGCATCAATCGCCGAATGTCCTGTGCGAACGATGCCATCCAACGGAATCCGGGCGCCGGGGGCAACCTGAAGGATATCGTTCTTCGCAACATGTTCGATCGCCACACTCTCGACCGCGCCCTCAGCCAAAACCCGAGAGGCGGTTGTGGGCTGGAGCTCTGACAATGCGCTGATGGCACCACCTGCTCGCAGGCGAACCCGTCGTTCGAAAGCCTTCCCCAGATTGACAAACCCTATAATAAAAAAAGCCGACTCGTAGAAAATCATGCCCCCAGCCCAATCGAGAAGCAGGACCGCCGGTGCCAACGCAAAGCTCGAGTAAAGCCATGCAGCACCAGTGCTGAGCGCGATCAAAGTATCCATCGTGGCCATGCCATGGCGGAGGGCGGCAAAGGCGCGCTTAAAATAATGACCACCCGAAACTGCAATGATCCCTGCGCTGCCTACTATCAATAGGAGGTTCATGCGCGCATCCCCGAGGCCAACCTGCTCAAAAACCATGGCCCAAAGCATCAGCACACTCCCCGCAAGCAGTGCGATCCAGGCTTGGCGCCAAATATTGAAACGAGACCCGGTGACCTCTGTTTCCGCAACGGAGGCAGCTTCATCCAGCAATCGTGCAGAGTACCCTGATGTCGCCAGCGCCTCAGCCATGGTTTCGAAATCACCTGTGCTCTGGAGCCAGGCCGATTCCGCAGCAAAGTTAACTACAGCTTGGACCGTGTCCGGCGCGTCATTGAGAATCCTCTCAACTGTTGCAACACAACCCGCGCAGGCCATCCCTTCGATGGCCATGAAATAATCAACGGGAACCCTTGAAGGCTCCGTCTGAGGCTCGGACCTTACCTGTGCTGAGATCGCGGCTACAGCGCCTTCAGAAGTTAACGCCTCCGTTCCATCAGGGCTCGGCTCCTGCTCCAGGCTGGGGTGCACCGAATAGCCTAGTTCTTCGATCAGACGGCGAACGAGCATAGGGTCTACCGCACCCTCGAGACGCACCTCAGAATTTGAAAAATCAGCCTTCGCGCTCTGGACCTCCTCAAGTGCAAGCAGCGCCGCCTCGACCTTCGCTTCACAGTTAAGGCAAGTCATTCCGAACACCGGCTGTGACCAAGCGTTCACTGGGATCGCCTCCAGGCGCAGCAAGAATCCCAAACCTTTCGAAAACCATGGAACGTGTGATTTGTCTTTCTTTCAGGCGCTCTGAGGAGCAAGCCATTGACCCTCTGCATCATGAAGCCGCGGCAAAGCACGCCATCAGCGATGGCCTTCGGCTCAGGCAAACCCAGGACACGGACTTGAATCACCCCAGTCACTTTGGAACGCTCATGATTGGGTCATCCCGGCGGCAATTTTTTCTGCCATCATAATGACCACTGCATTGAGATTGCCGTTAGTAATTTCAGGCATCAGAGAAGCATCAACGACTCTTAAGCCGCGAACACCCTTAACTCGCCCGTCAAGATCAGTCACAGCCCGAGGGTCTGCGCCCATCCGGCATGTGCCGCTGGGATGATAAGCGCTTTCGCCTCGCTCTCGGACAAAATCCTCAAGATTTCCGACACCCGGTTTCAGTTCTTTACCCGCTAAGCCGTTGAAGGACCGACTCGCAATCAGCTCCCGAGCGAGATCGATGCCCTGCCGCATAACCCGCTGATCTTGCTCCGTCGCGTTGTAATTAAACTGTATGTTAGGCGACTGCATCGGATTGGCATCCCTTAACGTGACCTGACCGCGACTGGTCGGCTTCATCGGACCGACATGGGCTTGAAAGCCATGCCCTTTGTGCTGATCCTTACCATCGTAATCCATCGCCACAGGCAAAAAATGAAACTGTAAATCTGGGTAACCCGGGTCATAGCCGCTTCGAAGAAAGGCCCCAGTATGAAAGTGATTGGTCGCACCCGGACCTTGGTTAAAAAAGTACCAACGTGCGCCCACGAGCAGTTTTCCTAGACCTCGTGTCACAGGGTATAAAGAAACCGGTCGTTGACAATCCGCCTGGACATAGACCTCAAGGTGATCCTGTAAGTTTTGTCCAACTTCCTCACTGGCAACGTGACAGACGATATCGTGCTTCTTTAGCTCTGCTTCGGGCCCGATGCCTGAGAGCATTAACAGCTGGGGAGAATTGATCGCACCTGCAGCACAAATAACCTCCCTCTCTGCTTCAAAACTAATTAGGCGCCCTCCTAACAGCACGTTGACGCCTTTGACCCTTCCAGACTCCAGGTCCACCTTTTGCACTTGAGTTTTCGTCATCACGGTCAGACCTGGCGCATCGGGCGCTGCAGCATGATCGCTGAGATAGGCCACCGCCGTGCTCTGTCTGCGTCCATGAGCGATTGATCGATCAAAGGGTCCAAACCCTTCTTGCCGAGCACCATTAAAATCATCCGTCAGGTCAAAGCCCAGCTCCTGACCCGCCCCAAGCCACGCTTGGCACAGCGGAGAATCCGTCTCGCCATTGGTAATCTGCACAGGGCCGCTGTCACCACGAAACTGGGGGGCTCCGCCCTGTTTGGTCTCGCTCATCTTAAAAAACGGCAGGACATCCGAGTAACTCCAACCGGTCGCTCCGTAAACTTCTGACCACCGATTAAAGTCTTGTGGATTGCCCCGCACAAAAATCATTCCGTTGATCGATGACGACCCTCCAAGGACCTTGCCCCGGGGACAGTACATGACGCGGTCGTTCATATAAGGTTCAGGCAGCGAGTTATAAGCCCAGTTATACCAAGTGCCTTTCAGAACTTCTGAAAGCGCAGCTGGCATATGCACCCTAAAATCCCAAGACGGATTGGCTCGACCGGCCTCAAGCAGCAGTACTCGGTGGTTTTTTGCCAGCCGAGTGGCCATCACACACCCGGCTGAGCCCGCGCCAATTACGATATAGTCATAGACCTTGTCCATCCGCGAATCATACTCAAGGGGTTGTCCGCACTCAATCAATCCAATGGAAACCTTTGACCCGCTCACAAAGGGTCCGAGTGCAGCGGCTTGCGATGTGCACCTTGTTGTTTTTCCGGTTCTCATGAACGGGCATTTGTGCGCTCGACCTCTACTGAACACACCGACAGCGACCGGTCACGCCGTCCGCCTCAACTCCATGGTGCTGATGATCAAATCCGAAGGTAAACCATTTAAGCAGGGATTGACCGGAACAGAGCCGTCGGTTTTTGGGTACTAACCTCCACGGCCGGCCCACAATGAGCCGGACAGTGCTACACTTGGGCCTAATCAATCGGAGGTAAACTGTGATCCGCCATCCTGACCCTCAACGCTTGCCCCCCCATGACCCCGACCTCAGCTAACCGCGTTCTGGCAGCCCTAAAAGCCGGCAATCTCCGCTACCGTGAAGGTCGTTCCACCGCAAAACACTGGCAATCCGGCAAGAGTAACCAGCCTCAAAATCCTAGCGCCATTGTGCTGAGCTGCTCCGATGCTCGGGTTCCGGTTGAGATCATTTTTGATCAAGGTCTCGGCGAATTGTTTGTTGTTCGGGTAGCAGGCAATATCGCGGCGCCATCCCAAGTTGCAAGCATTGAGTTTGCTGCCACACAATTTCAGACCCCTATCGTCATTGTACTCGGGCACACCGGTTGCGGCGCGATCAGCGCAACCCTTAGCAGACTGAATCAAATAAAAGACCCGTCCTCTGATAACCTGAGTGTGATTGTTGATCAAATCGCTCCAAGCATTGCTCCAGTGGTTGGCCCTGCTCCGATCGAAATGAACGAGGCCCTCGCCGATCAATGTATGCAGGCCAATATCCGCGCCTCAATGGAGCAACTTCGCGCGAACTCCAAGCCAATACTTGACCGAACAACAAGCGGCGAAATGGTCATCTGCGGCGCTTTTTATGACCTTGAGACCGGTAAGGTCAGCTTTTTAAGCTAGCCCTACGCTCACGTTCAATTTCAACGTCAGCCCCATTTAAAATGGTGAGGCTAAAGCGCCCTCATCAAACCGCTTTTGAGCCAAAAGGTGCAGATGAAGATGAAAAACCGTTTGTCCTGCCTCGGCGCCGTTATTGATGACAATTCGGAACGCGTCCGCGCACCCCATCTTTTCCGCCATTTGGCCGGCGAGCAGCATTAAATGGCCTAATACCGCTTGGTGCTGCAATTCTGCATCTGCCAATCGAGGGATTTTAATCCTGGGAATGATTAAGAGATGAATCGGCGCTTGTGGATTGATGTCTTGGATCACGATGGCGTGATCATCTTCATGCACCATTTCAGATGGAATATCCCCCGCCATGATCCGCTCGAAAATCGATGGTTCTGAACTCATTACTGCACTCCCCAAAAGTCTGACTGGCTGACTTCTCAAGCTTAACATGCGATCCGACCGCTGTTATGCGACGCCCTTGCGTCAGATGGCATCATCTTCTAGATTTCTGGGATCAAGTGAGCAGCATCACAAACGGTTGTTTTTGGAATTTAGACACCCCCCACCTCCGGCCGCCAAGACCAACCACGGCGTCTTTGGGTTCACGTTTGGTTTAACTCACCGGGCCTGCAGGAGAAGTCTGAGAAACTCACACGCCCGGGAGCATTAGCACCATAGCAATATCGGCACGGGCAAACTCGCTACCCGGCGGCAATTCGATCTGCTCGAAACCCAGACTTTCATAAAGCGCAAGCGCCGGCCGAAGACGCTGATTGCTCTCCAACGTGATTTTTTCTATGTGCTTGCTTTCAGCCCATGCAATGGCGGACTGCCCCAAGCGGCGCCCGATTCCAAAACCCTGAAAATGCGGATGAACCGCCATTTTCGCCAGCTCACCCACTCGTTTTGAAGCCGAGAGGATCATCGCGCAAGTTCCGACAACCTCACCGCTTGGAACCACCGCCATGAAAATTTCTCCCCCGGGCTCAATGATGGTTGATCTTGGGTCTGCAAAAATTCGCGAATCCTCTGCCTCGATCCTAAAGTAATGCTCAATCCAAGCTCGATTAAGCCGCTCAAATGCGGCTTGATTGGCATCGTTGTAGGGCAGCACTTTAATTTGATGATGCACCGCTTGCACTCTTGATTCCAGGCTTTGGTCTTGAAGCGCTTGGTCCAAGTCAGTCAAGGCTTGGTCAACTCCGACCGCTTTGGCTAGGGCCTCGAAGGCCTGACGACGAACCGCATCATGGGCTGAGATTCCCATAAAATAGGTGGATCCTTTATTAGTAAGCGCTAACAAACGGCGTCTTTTATCCCGTCGATCCCGGTAGTCTGCCACCCAATCTTTGCCGATGAACTCGAGCGCAATTTTTAAGACCGCTGGATGCGATACACCGAGCGCTTCACTCAATTCCGAAATCGATAAAGGTCCGTTTCGATACAGCGTCAATCCCAATCGCACTTTTACCGCATCGAGACCAAGCGATTCGGACTGCTGGGCCTCATAGCCCTTGCAAAGGGTCAGGTAGCGATCAAGCAATCTTGCAAAACTATTGGATGAGGGGTTTGTTCCTTTTATCGAGCCCAATTCATTGATCTCCTCCAATCAACAGTCTGTCCAGCTGTAGCTTTTATCCGCTGGGGTCTGCTGTCGCTTTAGCTGAACAACTTAACTCACTTATTTACTGGCTCAGTAGCGCCATCACGCTCACTATACCGATTATAACTCAATTATATAACTATTTACTAATATAGTAACGTAACTAGTTACTAAATAGCTAGATCGACGGATCCATGAGAAGTGAACATTGCGCCAGCTTCTCGACAAATGAACATTTGTACAATATTTCAATAGACCCTTGGTCCTATCCCTGCCTGACTGAAAACGGTCTCCGACGGGACTGGGCCGAATCTAAAGACTTCCACAGCGTTGCTACCCGTAGCTCCATGGATATCGGCGTTGTTTTTCCGGCAATCGGTCATCAACCGCAGATTTGAGGAGCCTGGCTTTGGTCGTCAATGATGTCGCGCCCCACCAAACGATTTTTTTCAAGACAAACGCTCAACTTTCCCCAATGTTTGAACAAAGCGCAGCTTGCACCCTTGAGCGAACTCGGTTCGCGCCAATGAACCAGAGTCAAGACCAGGAAGGTTGGCAACGACAAAAATAAGTGTCAAACCTTAAAAAATTCGGCACAATCACGGGATGCTGATTTGGACCGGCTCGACCTCTGGATCGGTCTGCTATCGTAAAGCTCCGTCCGGAAATGGGGGCTTGAGCCAAATCAGATTGGCAGGTTGGACAAAAAGACGAGGAAACCACGAACATGAAACTAAAGCCTTTATGAAAGCCACGCCCATCACTGGCGCGCTCGGGGCTGAAATCTCAGGTGTAGACCTCAGTCAAATCACTAACGATCAAGCCAGCGCACTCGACGACTACTTTCACCAGCACCTCGTCCTTGTTTTTCGAGACCAGTCCCTCGACCCACAGAATCTTTTGGCGCTGACAGAGAAGCTTGGCGGCCCAGGCGACACCCCCTACCTAACCGGACTTCCTGATTATCCCGATGTTGTCCCGATCATCAAAGAAGCCACAGAGAAATCAGCCGTAAGCTTTGGTTCTGGGTGGCATACCGATTTTACGTTCCAAGCCATGCCGCCAAGTCGAACGCTGCTCTTTGCGCAAGATACCCCGCCCACGGGCGGCGACACGCTGTTTGCCAACCTCTACACTGCCTATGACGGGCTTTCTCAAGGCCTCAAAGATTTACTGAACCCGCTCAAAGCGGTTCACAGCGCCACCCGCTCTTATGGACCTAAAAGTACTTTGGGTCAGCATCTCGAAAACATGGTCATCCACAAAGAAAAAACAGAACCCCTGGAGCAATTGCATCCAGTCGTTCGTTATCACCCCAAAACCAGCCGGCCTGCGCTCTGGGTTAATCCAACTTATACGATTCGCTTTCAAGGCATGACAGAGATCGAGAGCAAACCTCTACTCGACTACCTGAACCAATTGATTATCCAGCCCTCATTGACTTGCCGAGTCTCTTGGGCGCCTGGCACCTTAGTCATGTGGGACAATCGCTGTACCCAGCATTGCGCGACATCTGACTATCACGGTCATCGGCGAGCGATGCTCCGCACTACGGTCGCGGGAGAGATACCCACCAACCGGGATCATCCGCTATCTGTTCCCTTAGAAGCTTAAGATGATGGCTAGACGCTTAAAATGATGGCAAGCCAATACGCCCGACTCAGCTATCGATGGCTCGTCGCGATACCTTTTTTCGGGCTCTCGACTCTCGCGATTGGACTCCCGCTGATCGTCATCTCGCTGATGGGCTTCGGCGACTTGGGTTCTCGAAACCTGGCAGTGCTCTGGGCCAAACTCAACAGCATTGTGCTCAGAATGCAGGTCACGGTTGAAGGCCGTGACAACATCAAACCACAACAGTCCTACGTCTTGGTAGCCAACCATGAGAGCGCGCTCGACATTCTCTTGATTTATGGTTATCTGCCCATCGAGCTCAAGTGGGTCATGAAAAAAGAGTTGCGAAGGGTTCCCATTATCGGCGGTGCCTGTGCCGCTATGGGCCATATTCTCATCGATCGATCAAACTCTACCCAGGCCGTCGAGAGCATTCAAAATGCGTCGTCTAAACTGACTCAAGGCATGAGCGTTATGTTTTTCCCCGAAGGCACCCGCTCAAGCGACGGCCGTATCCTACCGTTTAAAAAGGGCGCGTTTCGTCTGGCTCTGGATTTGTCGTTACCGGTTCTGCCGATCACCATCGAGGGTACACGCAATATGCTGCCGACCGGCACCTTTGACTGGCGACCGGGACGCGTCGCGCTTCGGATCCATCCGGCGCTGCAAACAGCCGAACTGACCAGCCGCAGTGTCGCCGAACTCTCAAACCGGGCAGAATCGATGATTCGACAACAGCCCGGCAATGAACACAACCTGCCCACAACTGACGAGGTGCTACCATCATGCGAGAAAATCACGTCCTAACAGCCTGGCGCGCCGGTGAACAGACCATTGGCGGTTGGCTTGGCATTGACTCGAGCTTCACCGCCGAGACCATGGCACAAGTCGGCTTCGACTGGCTCTGCTTGGATATGCAACACGGCATGCTGGATTACAATGACGTCAAACGCATGCTTCCAGCCATCTCGACAACAAAGACCATTCCCATCGTTCGCGTGCCTTGGAATGAGCCCTACGAAATTATGAAAGCCCTCGATGCCGGCGCTTACGGGGTCATCGTTCCCCTGGTGAACAATCGCGCTGAGGCCGAACAAGCGGTTGCAGCTTGCCGCTACCCGCCAGAAGGGATCCGATCTTTTGGGCCCGCGCGCGCAAGCCTTTACGCAGGCCCTGGCTATTTGACCGAAGCCAATGCCCACATGGCCTGCATCGTTATGATCGAGACCAAAGAAGCCCTCGACAATCTTGACGAGATTCTTTCGACTCCCGGCGTTGATGCAGCCTACATCGGACCCGCCGATCTTGCCTTTGCCCTTGAGCTGACGCCAACCGGAGACAATGATCACCCCGTCCATGTCGCGGCGGTGACGCGCATCTATGAAGCCTGTCAGAAGCACCAGGTCGCAGCCGGGATCCATACCGGATCACTGCAGTACACCCAGCGCTATCTAGATCAGGGCTTTCAGATGGTCACCCTGGGTCAGGACAGTGCCTTTATGGCGCGCCTTGCGCGCAAAGAACTCAAAGCCGCCCGCAACCCCGAAGCGCGTCAATCGCCGAAGGAACCCGGGAAATTTTACTAGCCTTTCATTGAGCAAACACCTTATGGATCATGAATCCAGCACTGAACTCTTAAGCGATGCCAACACCTGCTTTGTCTGCGGACCGAACAACCCCGAAGGCTTGCAATTGCAGTTCGAGCTGGTTGGGGATTACTGCTGCGCAACCTTTACGCCCCAGGCTCATCACTGCGGCTTTGCAGGGGTGACCCATGGAGGCATCATTTTTAGCGTGCTAGACGACGTCATGGCGAATTGGCTTTTTCTTCAAGGTCATCGCGCCGTGACCGCTAAATGCGACCTGAGATACAAATCACCCCTACCGACGGAAACAGAAGTTGAGGTTAAAAGCTGGTGCATTAAACGGCGCGGGAAAATGGCGGTAATCGGCTCCGAAATGCGACGTTCAGAAGACGCAGTTTTAGTCGCCCAATGCGAAGCGACTTTCATGATCACTTCCCAGTGAATCAATCATTCCCATCTATTATGGCGGAGCTTCTACCTTGGACCCTCTAAGATCAACTTTGGATAGAAGATCAATTTTGAAGAAAGGTTGGCCATGAATCCTAAGTCCGCAAATGCCGATCAAGCTGAAGGAACTGTTCGGGCCGACAGGCTGTCTCAGCCCAATGCTCGCCTCATGGTAAGAATTGCAGCGTTGATCTACGACAGTTTTCTAGTGGTGGCGATTTGGATGCTGAGTAGTTTGCTCCTGGTTGCGACCACAGATCTTGGTGAGGCCATGACAGGGCCCCTTTACCAGGCATTCCTGTACCTCGAACTTCTGGCATTTTATGTCTATTTTTGGAGCTTTAAAGGCCAAACCTTGGGCATGCAAGTTTGGCGCTTGCAACTGATTAATGAATCCGGGGATCTTCTCAATCGCCGAGACGCACTGTTGCGTTTTCTCTCAGCGACACCCTCCATGGGCTGCTTCGGCATTGGTTTCCTTTGGATCTTAGTCAATCCAGAGCGCGCCGCGCTTCACGACCTTCTCTCAGGGACCCGGGTCATTCAACTACAAAAAACAGGTAAAACAAATTAAAGGACCCGCCGCAGCTGCCATCCCCCGATACCAGCGCACGCAAGGACGGGCAAGAGAATTGCCAGGATGGGAGACACACCATAAACCAAGCACACGGGCGCCAGTAGGTCCTGAACAAATTTAAACAAGACACCGACGACAAGACCACTGAAGATCCGCATTCCCACTGACGTTTCTCGCAAGGGGCCAAAGACCGCGGAGGCTGCTAAAACTAAAAGCCCAATCGCTACAAAAGGCTGAAACACCTTCGCCCAAAATCCCAATCGAAACGCTTCGCTATTGAGAGCCTGGGACTCTAACGTCGCAATTTTCTGGAATAAGGATTGAACAGACATCCTTTCAGGCTGCACCAGAAGCTCGCTTCCGAGGGACATGGGCGTCATTGCGGTCGTCCATCGCTTCGTTTTCCAAACCTCCGACTCGCTGCCCTGAGGAACAAAGCGAGTTTCTATAACTTGCGTCATTTCCCAAAACCCGTCGCCCTGGGCCTCGATATAGCGAGCACCCTCTGCGGTTCGGCGTAACACCAAAGATTGCTGATCATCAAAAACCAACCATTCAAGTCCCGTGATCTGGTCGTTGTTCACGGCCTCGAGATACAAAAAAGCCTCGCCGTCTCGTGTCCAGACTCCGAACTCAGGGGCGATCGTTTCTGTTTGAGCCCTAGCCTGTTGTCGCCCTAGTCGCGCTTCCCGTTCCGCACTGGGCAGTAAAAATTCTCCCAACAACGTTCCGAGCAGCGCAAAGGCCAGCGCCGGCACCATGGCAAACCCCAATATTCGAAACACCGAAATGCCCGATGCCCGCATTATCAACAGTTCACTCCGCGCAGCCAACCCACCTAAACCGACCAATCCGCCAATCAAAACGCTGAAAGGGATGGTTTCATAGAAAAGTCGAGGGAGACTCAAGGCGACAAAGGTTAACGCCTCAAAAAATTGGTATTGATTGCGGAAGTCTTGGACCTCCTCTAAAACCGTAAAGACAGCAAGCAACCCAACCAATGCGAAAGAAGCCAACACAATTGCACTGAGCACTTCTAAACCCACATACCGCATCAGCTGAGTTGTCATGATCAGTTGTGCTCCCGTCCACCCAGGCTCGCCCAGCCCGCGCCGAGCCGGTTTGAACCAAAAGGTCTCGCTAAGGTCAGCGATAGCAACAGAAAACCCAGGTGTACCAAAAACAAACCCGGAATGACCGCCAACTGACCGGATTCAACCGCCGAGCGCGCACCCGAAAGCAGCACAAGATACAAAAAACACAGCACGATACCCGGCGCGATCCGCGCAAAGCGCCCCTCTCTAGGCTCTACACGCCCCAAAGGGATAGCCAGTAAAACGAGAATCGGAATCATCAAGATCAAACTAAAGCGCCACTGGATTTCCGCCCAAGCTTCCGCCGAATCCAAATCGATGAGCGCGACAAGGGATTGTTCCTTTACCGCAAGCCGGTTGATTTCGTAGCGATGGCGAGCAAGCCGCTGACCAAACTCCTTAAATTCGATGATTTGACGAGCGCCTTGAGATTTAGACAACTGGTAACGACTGCCGTTTCTCAAAACCAAGAATCGGTTACCCGAAGCATCGACGCGAGTCTCTCCCCCTTCGGCGACCATGGTAACAACGTCCGGATTCAGGCGCTCTTGATCCCGGTTACGCTCAGTAATAAAAATATTTTCAAGACGCTGATCTTCGGTCATCGATTGCACATAGGTGACACGCTCTCCTGAACTCAAGGCTTGGAATCGACCTGGAATGAGAAGATCAAATTCAGTCATCGATTTTTGATCCGCCCGCACCTGCTGAATACCTGCTTCCGCTGCCGGCCTGAGCCAAAATACAACGACCGCTGTGAGCGCCATGACAAACAAGCCTTGCACCATCGTCAGCCGAATGAGTCTCGATTCTCCAAATCCAGCACTCGAGAGCACCTGAATTTCGTGATCGACATAGAGTCGCCCGTGAGCGAGCATAATGGCGAGAAAAAAACTGATCGGTAAAATAAGCTCTAAAAACCCCGGCAGTCGATACAATAAAAGCCAACCCACCAACTCGCCACTCAAAGCGCCCGCAGCAGCATCTGAGAGATAGCGCGCTAATCGGGAACCCGCCGCAATCATGAAGACCACAAACGCGATGACTGCCATGGCTTGGAAGACTTCCCTAGAAAGATAACGAAATAGAATCATAAGTTTTAGATTGTGCGCGACTCACAATGAGTATAATCATTGTAGAATCTTTTTGTTCAAGCTTAGCTAAGGAAATCCCATGCAGTTATCCGTCAAACCCAGCACTCTGCCCTCAACCCAAACATCGTGCGTAGTCTTAGCCCTATTCGACGATCAAAGCTTGACCCGATTGGCAAAACAGATCGATCGCAAGAGCGGGCGGCAGTTATCGAAAATCCTCAAACGCAACGATTTTAAGGCAAAGGTCGGTGAAACATTCATCCTTCACGATCTCGACAAGACCCACATCGAACGCTGCCTCGTTTTGGGTCTCGGTGCCAAAGACAAGTTCGACCCAGATGCTTGCATCTCAGCCCTTACGGGCCTGGCAAGCGCAGCGCGTCAGTTAAACCTCAAAAAACTGACCGTTGATGTCGAGGGGCTCAAACCTAAGGGAAAGGACGAGTCCTGGCTCGCATCTAAGATCGCAGAATGTTTCTCGGATGTGTTTTATCAATACCTCACGATGAAGGGCGACCCAAAGAAACACACCGTGCCCATGCTTCAACGCATTGAACTCATGGGGACCGAAAAGCAGATCAAAGCGCTTCGTCGGGGCGTTAAACTTGGGCAAGCCCTGGCCATCGGGAAATCAGCCGCTAAAGATCTAGGTAATGCGCCGTCAAACGTCTGCACCCCAAATTATCTCGCCAAGCAGGGGCGCTCGCTCGCGCGTCGCTATGACCGGATCACCACAACCGTACTCGATGAAAAACAAATGGAAAAACTGGGTATGGGGGCCTTCTTGTCCGTCAGCAAGGGCAGCGACAATCCAGGCAAAATGATCGTGATGGAATATAAGGGCGCCGCTCCAAGCGTCAAACCACACGTTATTGTCGGCAAGGGCATTACCTTTGACAGTGGCGGCATCAGTCTCAAAGGCGGCGCCGGGATGTGGGAAATGATTTACGACATGTGCGGCGCGGCGACCGTCTTCGGGACCCTGCAGACCATTGCCGAAGTCGGTCCTAAAATGAATGTTGTAGCGGTGATGGCCGCGGCCGAAAATATGCCCTCGGCGCGGGCCTCAAAGCCTGGGGACATTGTTACCTCGATGTCAGGGCAAACCGTCGAAATTCTAAATACTGATGCAGAGGGCCGACTGGTGCTTTGCGATGCCCTGACCTTTATCGAGAAATTCAACCCCGAGACGGTGGTCGACGTTGCCACGCTAACCGGCGCATGCATCGTTGCCCTCGGCAGTCAGGCCTCGGCGATTTTCGCCAATGACGATGCTGTCGCCAATGCGCTGATCGAGGCAGGCGAGCAAACCCGTGATAGAGCGTGGCGGCTTCCAATCTGGGAATCTTATCAACCTCAAATTAACAGCGCTTTTGCTGACATGCAGAATATTGGCGGCAAAGAGGCTGGAAGTATCACCGCCGCCTGTTTTCTAGCGCGTTTCGCCAAGAAATATCGCTGGGCACACATGGACATCGCAGGTACCTCGTTTAAGTGGGCCGGGGTCAAAAAAGGATCAACCGGAAGGCCGGTCGCGCTGCTCACCGAGTACCTTTTAAGTCAGGAGGCAGGACCGATTTGACCCAAGTCGACTTTTATCAAATCGAATCGAGTGAGTCAGCACTCCTCTTCGCCTGTCGTTTGATCGAAAAGGTCTATCGGCTGAAACACAAGATTCACGTTCATACTGCCTCGAATGACGAGGCAGAGGCGCTTGACGATCTATTATGGACCTTCAAACCCGAGAGCTTTATTCCCCATGAGCGTTATGGTTCCGTGCTTGCCGCGCCGGTTCAAATCTGCCATCAAGCCAACCCTGTTTTGCATCAGGATGTGCTCATCAACCTCAGCGCCTCGATTCCAGACTTTTTTAGTCGATTTAAAAGGGTCGCGGAAATCGTGCCACAAGAAGCCGAAAGACGGGACTCCGCCAGAGAGTCTTTTCGTTTTTATAAAGAGCGAGGCTACCCACTCAACTATCACAAAATGGGACAGCGATGACCCAGAGCAAGCCGACGGCGGACCAAAAGCGAAGGGCGTTGCGCCGATCTGACCAGATGTCCTTGTTGGACGACGACATTCATCAACCAGCCAATCATAAGCCGCCGAAACCTTCCAAAGAACGCCTCAAAAAAAAATCTCCGAAAACACCACCCGCCCCAGAACCGAATTACGATCCTGACACCCTTGATTTGTTCCTTGACCCAACCTTTCGCAATACTGACCCACCCAGCGACGGCGATGAAATTCAGCCTTTCCCGAGCAACCCCCAAAACTTTGACCCTGAGCCAAACAATCACAACCAAGCCTCACCTGTCTCTAATTTAGAAACAGCAGCCATCGACCTCCAAGCGCTCTTGAGGGAATTGAGCGATATCCAACAAATGCTCGAGGCCGGCGAGCCCAGCCATGAAGACCGAGACCTTTAGGCCGAGCCCCGTGTATACTCCTGCCTTTTGATTTAGATCGCCGCATGGAAAAGTACGACCCTAAGAACATCGAACAACACTGGTACCAGAATTGGGAGGCCGCGGGCTATTTTGCGCCTTCGGGTGAAGGGCCAGCATTTTCAATTGCCATCCCTCCGCCGAATGTCACTGGCACATTGCACATGGGCCACGCCTTTCAGCATAGTTTGGTCGATGCCATCATTCGCCGAAAACGAATGCAGGGCGCCAATACACTTTGGCAGATGGGCACCGACCATGCGGGCATTTCAACCCAGATGATCGTGGCCGAGCAGCTGGCATTAGAAAACACCACACCCATGGAGCTCGGCCGGGATGCTTTTGTCGAGCGAGCCTTTCGATGGAAAGATGAGTCCGGCGGTCAAATTAACCAACAGTTACGCCGAATGGGCGCCTCACTGCATTGGGCCACCGAGCGCTTCACCCTGGATGAAGGCCTGTCCCAGGCAGTGATCGAAGTCTTTACCCGCCTGTATGACGAAGGCCTTATTTACCGAGGCAAGCGACTCGTCAATTGGGACCCTAAACTGCAGACATCGATCTCGGACCTTGAGGTCATTTCTGAGGAAGAAAAAGGCGCTTTATGGCACCTTAAGTATCCATTGGTCGGCCAACCCGACGTCTATTTAGAGGTGGCTACGACTCGGCCAGAAACCATGCTGGGGGATGCCGCTGTTGCGGTCCATCCCGATGACCCTCGCTATCAGCACCTCATTGGTGCCGGCGTGACCCTGCCCTTGACGGGTCGCGTCATTCCGGTGATCGCCGATCATTACGTTGACCCCGAATTCGGCACGGGCTGCGTCAAGATCACCCCCGCCCACGACTTTAACGATTACGAAGTCGGGCAACGCCATGATTTACCGCTGCTTACCATGATGAACCCTGACGGAACAGTGTGCGACGGCATGCCAAGCGCGTACCAGGGACTCGACCGCTTTGAGGCTAGAAAACGCATCATTGAAGATCTTGAATCTGAGGGTTGTTTGGCCAAGGTCGAAGACCACACCCTGATGGTTCCTCGGGGAGAAAAATCTGGGGTGATCGTGGAACCCTTGCTGAGCGATCAATGGTTCGTTCGGGTTGATCCTTTGGCTCAGCCCGCCATCGAAGCCGTGGAAAACGGCCAGATCAGCTTTATTCCTCAGCAGGCAGAGAATATTTATTTTGCCTGGATGCGCGATTTGAAGGATTGGTGTATTTCCAGGCAACAATGGTGGGGGCACAGAATCCCAGCCTGGTATGACGAAGCAGGGTCGGTTTATGTCGGCCGAAACGAAGCCGAGGTCCGCGCAAAAAATGGACTGGCGGAGACCGCCACACTGCATCAGGATGATGATGTCCTTGACACCTGGTTTTCATCGGCGCTCTGGACATTTTCAACCCTCGGCTGGCCCGAGCAGACCGATGCTCTGAAAACGTTTCACTCCACCAAACTGATGGTCACTGGTCACGACATTATCAGCTTCTGGGTG
>Ga0315330_10001387_pt1 | contig 16245 bp, 11 predicted proteins | sample M140m34915metaG_FD_203453 | JGI IMG/M metagenome (GOLD analysis project Ga0315330, IMG submission 203453) | Ammonia-oxidizing marine archaeal communities from Monterey Bay, California, United States - M1 40m 34915 | ecosystem: Environmental > Aquatic > Marine > Intertidal zone | place: USA...
GATCAACAAGCATCCCGGCCGCTTGAGGCCTACCTCGCTGAATTGCGCGAACACGGCTATACGGTCCTCGATGGTGTGGTTGATTCGGCCGCTTTAGGCCGTATTCGTGAGGCCACCCTAGACGCTTCAAAGGCTCTAGCAGAGGCGCCGCCGGATTTTGATGACCGGTTTGGTGTCCCTAATGGCATTGCTTGGAGCCGAGATATTTGCCGGGCGGTGACGCATCCTGGGGCACTTTGGGTGATTCGATCTTACCTAGAGACCACCGACATTCATTTTTGCCACCAGCCTGCAATGACGGTGTTACGTCCTGCTAAAGAACTGATCGGTCATCATCCTGAATCGGGTTGGCACAGCGATTACCCCTATCACCCCGATGTTTATCCCGACGATCGCTGGACCGATGCAGCGATTTATGGGGTTCAGTTTAATATCTGTATTGACGCCTTTCGGCAAGATAATGCGGCAACCCAATTTGTCCCGCAATCACACCATAAGCAATGCTTTCCGCCTATCGAAATGAATCGAGGAGGCACTCGAATGGGGACGCCGCCCCATGAGACCGTCGCGCAAATGGTCGCGCCTGAGGGCGCGGCATTGATCTATGACTCGCGTATTTGGCACCGAGCCTGCCCGGAACTCAATGTTAGCGGTATGGACCGGTTGGCGATTTTAAATGCTGTTTGCCCCAACTGGGTTCGCCCAATGGTGGATAAACGGCCAGGGGAGGCGGTGTATATTGGCTCGGATATGGCGACGAATCTGCCTTCGAGCGTCGCGGCGGAGATCAAGCAATTGTGCTGTACTCTGACCCAGACGCCGCCTGACAATGCGCCCAAGATACTTGAGCGTCCGCCTGGGCCGAGGAAAATTAATATTTAGTTCTGAATCGGATCACTGCTGATTATTTCAGTGCCAAAAGTCGGGCTTAGTTTGATCACCCTCTGATGCTCCTTAGGTTCTGATGGGTGCGTTGATCAATGATTGGGTTCGACCCAAAGTCTGCTCCAAAGCAAGGCGGATACAGTGAGACATCATAGGAGCCTTAAATGATGAGTAAGCCAATCGTGTTGGTTCATGGCGCCTGGCATGGCCCTTGGTGCTGGGACCGTGTGACGCCGCTGTTAGATGCCGCAGGCGTCCAGTGGAGGGCCGTTGACCTGCCGAGTGCGGCAGTCGCCGAGTCTGGGGCCTCAGATAAAGATGATGTGCTTGCCGTTTTGGCGGTATTGGATGCGCTTCCTGGTGATGCGCCCACAGTTTTATTAGGACATTCTCGCGGCGGGCGTGTGATCTCCGAGGCTGGAGTGCATAGCCGGGTTGGTCATCTGGTCTACCTGGCTGCCTTTCTTGCAGGAGACGACATACCGATGACCTCTCTGGTATCTAAAGAGCTTCCAGGGGCACTAGTTTTTGAAGCGGACGGTTCTTCTCGGGTAAGTCCCGAGTTGGGGATGGCAGTTTTTTACAACGACTGTAGCGAAGATGATTTCGCATGGGCAAACGCCCATTTGCGAGCTCAAAGCCACCAGGAAGCGGTCACAGATTCAAAAGCGGCGTGGAAGACAAAACCTTCAACCTACGTGATTTGCTCAAAAGATAGGGCCATCCCCGCTGCGGCTCAGCGGCAAATGGCCCAGGCCGCTGGCACGGCCATTGAGTGGGAGGTTGGCCATTCTCCGTTTGCCAATCAACCTGAAAAGGTTGCGGCGCTTTTGATTGAATTAAGTCAGTCCTGATGGGCTTGGCGGCTCTTGCCTCGCCATTGGTCCGAGCATCAAAAATGACGGTTGGTAGCTGTAAGGCTTATGAGAAGCATAGCGCGCTGTAGCGTGAGCCTTCACCGCCGGGTTGGTCCATAGTGATGATTGACCCAGAAGCGCACCGAGCAAAATTCTAAAACAGCAAAAGGGTACGATTTTGACCGAAGAGAATAAAAGTGTCCTTTCTTGGCGTGTCCGTTTCATGTTCGCAGTGGGACAAATTCCAGAGGGTGTTCAATCGACATCGTTTGGGTTTTTTCTACTGTTTTTCTACAACCAGGTTCTCGGTCTTTCTGGATTTTTTGCAAGTCTTGCCATTGTCGTTGCGCTATTGGTGGATGCCGTGAGTGATCCCGTGATTGGGTCTTGGTCTGATGGGTTTCGTCATCGTTGGGGCCGTCGGCATCCCTTCATGTACGCGGCTGCAGCGCCGTTTGCGATTTGCTTTTATTTTCTGTTTGCACCACCGGCTGGCCTCAGCGAAACAGAAGTCTTTGTTTGGTTGGTAGTATTCTCTGTTTTGACCCGCACCACGCAATCGGTTTATTCGATTCCCCACACTTCCTTGACCGCGGAATTATCCACAGATTACCAAGAGCGGACATTGCTATCTTCCTTGCGATCGATCTTGCAGTCTGTCGGGATGCTGATGGTTTTTTTGATTGGGCTACAGATTTTCTTCGGCGCCACCCCAGAGTACCCAAACGGCCAACTCAATCCTGCGGCTTATCCAAAATTTGCTTTGATGTTTGGTTTGATCATTTTCGTTGGGGTGGTCCTGACGGCCTACGGAACGCATAGTCATATTCCTCATTTGCCCCAGGGCAGTGCAGTCCGGCAGCGATTCAGCCTTGGACAAGTGGTTCGTGAAGCCGCCCGAGCCTTTGCTCTTCGATCGTTTCGGTCGGTGGTGCTGACTGCAGTGCTTTTTGGAATGACGATGGGAATGGTATCGGCCTTATCCATTTATCTGGGTACGCTCTACTTTCAGTTTAGCCTTGAGCTGATTGGGCTAAGTTTTCCGGCTTCGGTCTTTGGTAGTTTTGTTGGCGCAGGTCTAGCCACGCCTCTGGGTCGTTACTTTAAAGAAAAGAAGACCTTGCTGATGGGTGGACTCATTTGGTATGCGTTCTGGAATACGTTACCGATTATTTTGAGCTTGCTGGGATTGTTTCCGAAACCAGGCGTGCCGTCGCTGTTTTATTTGGTGATGACTTCTAATGCTATTTGCAGCATGGGAATTGGCGTTTTAACGGTCATGATCGGTTCGATGATTTCGGATATCACGGACCAACACGAGGAAAAACATGGCGATCGCAGCGAAGGGATTTACTTTGCCGCATCCTCGTTTGCGTCTAAGGCGATTGGCGGTTTTGGAATCGTCATCTCAGGGGTGGTGGTTGATGTCGCTGGCATACAGCGCAGCGCAACCGTTGAGACCATTAACCCCGAATCACTCCAGACACTAGCCTTAGCGATGGGCCCTGGCGTGCTCGTGATGATCGGGGTTACGGTGCTTGCAGCCAGTTTCTATGATCTCTCCGAAGCAGAGCATTCGAGGATTCGTCGTGTGATTTCGGGCCGAACCTGACCGGAACTTTATATCCTGAAGGAGAGCTTGATCAGACCAAGGTCAACGTCTCGTGACTTCCTTAAGCGGTTAGTTCGCCCCCCGCCGTTGCCGAAGAATTTTTAGGTCCATCATCCAGCGTTGGCCATCGCCGGATTGGGTTTGTCGCTGGGGTCTCGGTGATGCCCCTTACAATGAATGAGCATTGCGACAGCCGCATTAATATCAGGTAATATTGGGGTACGTTTATACCCCGTGGAGCTATGCTATGGCTGAAGCCTTTATGGCCTACCCTGAACTTCGAAATCCCTTTAAAGCCAGCGCAGTGAATGCTGAAAGCAGCGCGACGGTCTTGTACCAAGGCAGAACGATTAAGCTTGACAGCACTGGCGAGGGCGAGGGACTGCTCATTGATCCAGGCGACCTTCAATCAATTAACGGATTTGAAATTAAGCCCGAGGGGGTCTGCTACGGAGATCTCTGTATACCTTTAGATGCTGCGCTGATGGTTGAGCAAGCTGGACGGAAGTGGTTCAGCCTCACGGCTTTGGCAGCGCTGCTGGAGCAGCCCTTTGTGGCGGATCTGGAGGCGGGGGTCTGGAGCTTTGCTGAGATTCCTGCAAAACGCGAAAATATGATGGTCAGCGCGATGGCGCCTGAACTTGAACTGACCGACCGTGAGGGCCAAGTCGTTCGAATGGCGGATCTTAAAGGTAAGAAAGCGCTGATTGTGACCTGGTCCTCTTGGTGAGGCTGCTTTCTTGACGTGCCCGTGTGGCAACGTATCTATGAAGACATCAATGATCCCAATTTCGTGCTGATTTGTGTTGCTGAAGATGTCGGCGGCGAGGCGGTTGCCGGTCCGATCTTTGATGCGGCCAAACCGACCTATATCCAAGTCATCGATGAGAATCATCTAGTGAGCAGTGCATTTAATTTTGTGAATGTGCCCTCGGCTGCATGGATAGATGAAGACGGCCGAATTGTTCGCATTGATGAAGGTACTTACTCGATGATTCATACCTTTGGTGAGGGCGAAGAAGCGATTGCTTTTGGTAACGATGTTTACGAGCCTGCGCTTAAAGATTGGGTCCTCAAGGGTGCAGACAGCCAGCACGTGCAACCTGCAGAGACGGTGGCGGGCCATATTCGTCAGCACTCTGCTGACCAGCAAAAGGCTGACGCTGCGTTTCGCCTGGGTAACCTATTTCGACGTCATGGCCAGAACGAAAAAGCTGATTATTATTGGCAAATGGCCAGAGACTTAAACCCAGACAGCGTGAATTTTATTCGTCAAAACCTAACTCTGACTGAAGAGGGATCGGCTGGGGATCAGTTTAGGGCAATGATGGGTGAGTACGTCAGTAGCGGCAGAGACTATTACCGACCTCTTGATTTTAAAAACAATCCACTAGACGTTGGTCCAGGCGCGTCGAAAATAGAGTAGAGGAGTTGGAAGACGATCGCTTTCGCCTTAGCGAGTGATCAGACGGTCCAGAAAGGCGAATGCCGTGGGTTTAGAGGTTAAGGCGTCTTGGACATGAAGCGACTCTGGACACAGTGCTGCTGTGAAAACGTAGCTATTCTGTAAATGCCGATGTCCAGAAAGAGTAGATCCCTAAACAGTGAAGCCATTGAGGAACTGAAGAGGTGCAGGAAATGAAGGGTTGCAAAAAGGCGCTCAGGGTAATGAGCCTTATCTTGCTTGCAATGGTGATGCCGCTTCAGGGGTCGGCCGAGGAGGCATTTACGCTTGATGTCGACGGTGACGGTGAGCAAACCCCTTTGACCGATGGTTTATTGGTTATCCGTTATCTTTTTGGCTTTACCGGTGATCCATTAACCCAGGGGGCAGTCAGTAGCAGCGGCGCTCGTAAAGATGCGTCATCCATAATGCGCTACCTAGAAGATAACCTTGGGGCCTTGGATATTGATCAGAACGGTGAGGCGGCCCCATTGACCGACGGTTTGCTGATCATCCGGCATCTTTTTGGATTTACAGGCGATGCACTAACACAAAGTGCAACGGACTCGTTGGGCGCTCGCGGGTCGAGCAGTGAGATCACGGCGTATCTGAATTCGATCGCAACCGCCGGAGGAGGATCTGGGAGTTCTGGAGGATCTGGGAGTTCTGGAGGGTCTGGGAGTTCGGGAGCGTCCGGGGGATCTGGAAGTGAGCAACCGGTTTCCGCCAAGCAGTTTTTTGATGATTCGATATCAAGCATCATCCTAGGGAGCTGTGTTGGCTGTCATAAAGAGGGTGGCGTTGCTCAAAGTACACCTCTGCGTTATATCGATGATACGGGCGTGGCTGCGCTCACTCAGAATTTCAATACCTTGCAATCCTATATAGCGTCAGGCAACGGCGCTAAGTTGCTCAGCCGTGCTCGCGGGGTTGGTCATGGGGGCGGCGGAGTCTTGAGTGCTTCGAGCGTTGGCTATGCCAACTTAGAGGAATTTGTTGGACTGGTTGAATCGGAGGCAGGCCTAACCGGTAATAGCAAAGATCCCATTGTGGTTGACCCGGATGGCTTCTTTAAAACATCGCAGTTGCTGTCCGCTCGCGCGACATTGCGTCGGGCGAGTGTCTTGCTTCTAGGCCGCAACCCAACAGCGGCTGAACTTGGAGTGCTCGCAGATGAGTCTCAAACCGACTTGCGACGTGGGCTCAAGGCGTTGACTGAAGACCCGGGTTTCTATCAATTTTTGACTCGATCAGCCAATGATCGACTGCTAACGGACGCGTTTCTTAAAGGTATGCCACTTGAGCAATCTAATATTGAAGGGAATGCCAACTATCCGATTGCAACCAATGCCTTTGTCGAGGCACAAGCCGCCGCCGGGGAGCGTTTTTTTAACTGGCCTAAGTATCGTCATTGGCGGTGGGGACTGGCCCGGGCTCCGGTTGAGTTAATCGGTTACATCGTTGATAAGGACCGAGACTATCGTGAGGTCCTGACAGCGGACTACATGATGATGAATTATGCGGTTAATGACTTCCTAAACGGCGGTGCTGAATTTTCGCCCTCTGATGCGATTAATCTGCCTTATTGCCTCAAAAATCCCGATGAGCCTTGCATCGATCACCGCAGTTTTGAACCCGGCGTAAATCGCGGCCAGGTCCCTTTGGATGAAAATTTGGCTTCCGAGGACACTGATTTCCAATCGACGCGAATCACGAAGCATGGTGATTTCATTAACTATCCCCATGCGGGTGTCTTGAACACACAAGCTTTTTTGAATCGCTATCCCAGCACAGAGACCAACCGTAACCGGGCACGAGCCCGCTGGACCTATTATCATTTTTTGGGAATCGATATTGAAAAGTCTGCGCCACGAACCACCAATCCTGAAGCATTGGCAGATACCGACAATCCAACACTAAAAAACCCAGCGTGCACGGTGTGCCATCAGGTCTTGGACCCAGTTGCTGGCGCCTTCCAGCATTTTGGCGATGTTGGATATTACAATGAGTCGTGGGGCGGACTTGATGCGTTGCCTCAGATTTACAAGGATAAGTTGCCCGATCCTAGCTTGAGTCCAACGTATCTTGGTGGTGAGACAGTCACTGTTGATAGCGAGGCGTTCAGTATTGTTTCAAAGCTTTCAGCGGCGATCGACTCGGGAAGGCTCTACTACCGAGTCTCGTTTGATAATGATGGTGGTGGTCCTGATGGGGATCGGAACGCCTTTTTTGATCGACTGGTTGTAACCGGCCCAGCGGAGCAAACGGTGATTGAATTTGAGTCTCTGCCAGAGGATGCCGTCACTCAAGGGTGTGGTGGGCCAAACTCAGAGGGCTACGGGCAATATTGTGGAGGGTACGTGCTCGTGCCCATTGATTTTAACGAATCCGGACAGCACCTCTTTGAGCTTCGTGCCGCAGGTGAGCAGTATGGAGATTCCGGGGTGCAGCTAACAGTTTCGCTTGATACGGAGCCTAGAAATCTAGATCAGCTGAGCTATCAAGAAGGGGATACGTGGTACAAAGACATGCGTGAGCCGGGATTTTTGACTGGAAGCGCACCTGCCCAAGTTGATAGTTTGCAGTGGACGGCTCAGGAGCTGGTTGCTGATCCTTGGTTCGCGGAGGCGGCGGTCAAATTTTGGTGGCCGGCCCTGATGGGGCAGGAAATGGTTGCGGCGCCGGAAGTAGAGGGGGATGCTGACTTCCAAGACAAGCTCGCGTTGTTTGAAGCTCAGAACGAATACGCGAAGACCCTTGGCGCACAGTTTGCCGCTGGTATTGAGGGAGGTGCTCCGTTTAATGGCCGTGATCTTATTATCGAGCTGCTACTCAGTCCTTGGTTTAGGGCTGATGCGAAGGAGGCCTCGTCAATCTCGTCAGGGGATTTCGGAACTCGTCGATTGTTGACGCCAGAGGAGTTAGAGGCCAAATTTTATGGCCTCTCGAAATTTTATTGGGGCAGTGATGATCACTTTTCCGAGTGGCAGTTCGATGGCCGATATTCGCACTTGACCGATCAGGCCAACATTTTATTCGGCGGTATTGATTCGAGAAACGTCACCCGCCGGGCCGAGCAGATGACGCCGGTGATGTTCAATATCGCCGAAAAAATGGCGCTAGAAACCGCCTGTGAGATTGTTTCCCGGGATTTTCAGCGTCCAAGATCAGATCGTTTGTTGTTCACAGAAACCGAGGTGCAAACGAGCCCCTTTGATCGATCGCTGGGTCGCACCTTGGGTTCGACCCTTTCAACGAGCTTTGAGGCAGCAATTCAATACGAAGCGCAGTTGGAGGTTGGCGCAATCACCCTAGCGGTTTCTTTTTTGAATGACTATTGGTCGGAGTCGATGGGTGACCGGAATGCCCGGTTTGACCGTTTGGTTGTGGATGGCCCGGATGGGGCAGAGACAATAATCGAGTTTGAAGCCCCACCCCCGGGAACCGAAATTTCCGGCTGTGCCAATGCGTCTGCAAGTTATCAGCAACTCAACTGCAATGGCACCATCTCTTTGCCGCTCGATATTACCAAGGCAGGCAATTATGTGTTCACACTGTATGCCGCTGGGGAGCAGGCCGGTGATGCGGCAGTCGCCCTTGAGCTGGCATTGATTGACAGCTCCTCGACGGATGAGATTGGCATGCCTGAGCTCAAATCGCAGTTGGCGCAGATGCATTGGAAGTTATTGGGCGAAGCGGAGGCCGGCAATGAGAAAGAGATTGATGCCAGTTACGCTTTGTTAGTAGAAAGTCAGAATCGATTGGCAAGGCAGGGGGATCAAAGACTAGATAATTGGCCCTATCAGTCGTGTTCAAATCATGACTGGCGAGGCGAACCATTGAACCTCTTCGATAGTAATGGCATGAAGGGTGCCTGGATTTCTGTGCTGACCTATTTGATGACCGACTTTAGATTTTTACATGAGTGATCGAGATGATTAAGAGACGAACTTTACTCAAGACATTCGCTCAAATGGGTGCGCTGCCGCTGCTTGGATTGCCATCATTGTCGAGAGGGCTGATCTCTGATGGTTACGCTGGCCCCCTGCTGCTTCAGATTCAGGCCGAGGGTGGCTGGGATGTGACCAGCTATGTTGATCCGAAGGTGAATCAACCCGGTGAAAAAGTTATTACCAATTGGTCTAAAAGTAGTGAGCCTGGGTTAGCTGGAGGAATATCCTTTGCGCCGTTTGCAAACAATGCTGATTTTTTTCAACGTCACCATAAAAAAATGTTGGTTATCAATGGCATTGATATGCAGACCAACTCACACTCCACAGGCGTTCTGCACAATTGGAGCGGTAGAAATGCGGAGGGTTTTCCTGCCTTGACGGCACTTTTTTCTGCACATCATTCGCCAGAGGCGGCGATGCCTTATATCAATTTTGGCGGTTTTGGATCCACCCAAAATGTGGTTCGGTTTACTCGCTTGCAGGATAATCCCGAGCAGTTGGGTCGTGTGTTGGAGCCGAATCTTTCGGGTTATCACACGCCGAATCAGTCCAATGATTACGATGGGCCTACTTACTTTCGAGAAGCAGAAGACCTTGCGCTGATTGATCGGTACCGGCAAGCCCGCCTAGCCCGGTTGGGCAGCAGCAGCACGCAGCTGGCTAGACAGATGAATAATCTGAATGCCTATTCTGCGGCCATACGCGGTCGGGATTCTCTGGCAGAATTTGCGCCGTATTTGCCATCGGGCGATGAAGTGATCACACCAGTTGAAGGTTTGCAGAATTTAAAAGGTCAAGTCCAGTTGGTCAGTGCGGCCTTTAAAGCGGGTGTTTCAAGCGCTGCTGATGTCCATCTTAATGGCTTTGATACCCATGATGATCACGATGAAATGCACAGGGTACAGCTCAGTTATTTGAATGAATCGATCGATTTGGTTTGGCAGTTGGCGGAGGAAGGTGGTTACGCTGACCGGTTGACCGTGGTGGTAGGATCTGATTTTTCGAGAACGCCTCATTACAATGAGCAAGAGGGCAAGGACCACTGGCCGATTGGGTCTGTGATTGTGATGCAGTCAGATCCCTCTTGGGGGGATCGCATGCTCGGTAAAACAGATGAAGGGCAGAATGCTCTGCCCATTGACCCGCAGCGCTTGATCGAAGACGAGGTCACTGGCAGCGTGATTTATCCAAAACATGTCCACAAAGCACTGCGTGGCCTGCTGGGTCTAAGTGGTTCAACTCTAGAGCAGCGATTCGCGTTTAATAATACCGAGACGTTTAGTTTCTTCTCCTAGATCACGTTACAGGTTCAATTGTTTGGACACTTTGGCTAATTGCTGAGAAAAGCGGTTTCGAGTTTAGACGCTTTGGGCTCGCAACCGACCTGGAGTTTGGGTCGTCTAGCTGGGTGGGGTCGACCAAATAGACTGCGCTCTTGATTTAAAAGGCGCTCTTAATTTAGAAGGTGCTCTTAGTTTAGAAGGAGCTCTTAGTTTAGAAGGAGCTCTTGATTTAAAAAGCGCCCTTAATATTAGGCGTCCAGTGTTAATGACGGCAATCCCGGGTAAGCTGTCATGGGGTTTCCACGATTCCTCTGTGACATTTTCGACGACCAAAATCGAACTAAAATTGTGCATCATCTATGCAGGCTCTAATCTAGGATCAACGTCTCGGCTACCAAAGGTCGAGATAAACACTCAAAGGAGATCCAGATGAAACGATTAGGGAACTTGTTGACGACCTTGCTCAGCGTTGCGGCGCTCGGTTTAACGGGTTGTGCCGATTCTGAAGAAGCTGTCGTAGAAGTCAGTGCTGCACCCGCACCGGTTGTACCTGAAACACGATCTGAACCCATAGCTTATGTCGAATACTTGCAGTGCAAATTTGGTCCAAATTACAGCGCAGAAAGTTTTGGGCCTTACCTTGCTGCATGGAATGCCGAAGTTGACGGGATGACGGATCGAAACCTCAGCGCGTTTGGCTACCTCCCCAATGAGTGGAGCTCTGATGTTTTCGACGGAGTATGGGTTTTGAGATGGAATGATAAAGAGAGTCGTGACGCAGGCTGGAAAGAGTATGCAGAATCAGGGGCCGCAGACCGTTTGCGAGAACAACACCCTGGAATAATCGAATGTGGGCCAAACGAAGGACTCGATCTGTTCGCTTTCAATGCCTATTCTCAGAAGTCGCCAACGAAACCCTGGACACAGCAGAATCCTCCCTATGCAGCGACCATGCAGTTCTGCTCGATGACCGAGGACAGACCGCTGACAGATCTCAGGGATCATGTAACCGATGAGTTCTTACCTTATCTGGCTGCATCGGAGGCACGCATTGAAAACAGCACTTATTGGTACCAGGTTGCTTTTATGGATAAAGAAACCAGCTCAGGCGAGCCTTCAACAGCTTCAGGAGCCTTTGACCTAGTTTGGATGAACTTTTGGGAAACCTTCGAACAGCAAGCAGAGGGCAATGCGGATTGGGCCGAACACGGGGCAGCAGTGCAGGCGAAGTTCGATGAGCTTATGCAATGCAGTGATCAGATACCTTATCGTGGGCATTACTTCCGGACAGTGGCGAGCTCCTAGAGTTCGATGTTGATAAATAGGCGGCGAAGGCCGCTTATTTATTTACCTTGAAAACCTCGATCAAGATTGGGTCAGGGAATTTTGCGAGAAAATTTGGGTAGTCGGCCGTAGGTCAGGGCTCGCCATAACCACTCGACGGGTCCGTAGTAAAACCGCTGCAGCCACCAGGTTGAAAACGCCCATTGAAACACCCAAATCAGCAGGACCAGGCCATAGATATTGGGTAAGGGTATTTGCTCGACTAATCCGAATCCGGCGCCCGTAAATAGGAACAGGCAGATCAAAGACTGCATGAGATAGTTCGTTAGCGCCATGCGGCCAACATTCCCTAGTCCCTGCCCGATATTTCCCTGTTTAATCATGAGTATCAGAGCACCGATCCAGCCCATCGCCAACGCCACCCGCCCGAGATGGTAGGTAGGGCTTAACGGCGCAAATGATTCAAGGAGATCAAACTGACTTGCGATGGCAGGCCAAATCTCAAATCCATTGATCAGTAGTCCGATGCCAAAGCCGTAGAGCATCATTTTTCGATAAATGGCATTTTCCGCATTGCCCTGCAAAATACCCTTCTTGAAAAGTGCCATTCCAAGGAGCATTAAAACCAGAGCGTCCGGCAGCAGAAATTGCCAGAGACTCATGAGAACTTGAGTGTTGTGACCGAGCGTCCAAGAAAAGGCCGAGCTGTAGGATGCGGATCGTTGGAGGATCTCTTGGTCGATTACGCCAGGTTTGGGGGAGTACTGAGTCTCAAATGCGGCCCATTCCTCCGCTGAAGCTCGTAGGGTCGCTGGAATCTCTGCGTTTTGAGATTCCAGCGCCGCAACGGTCTGTGCGGCGCCTTGAAGATACGACAGCCCAAAGTACATCGCGGTGTTGTAAAGGCTGATCAAAGCAAGGCCCGCGATGGCGATTTTAAGGAGGGCTGGGCCGCTCAAATTTCGGAAGAAATACAGTAAAAATCCAGCTAAGGCATAGGTGACCAAAATGTCCCCTGTCCAAAGCAATAGGTAGCCGTTTGCAAGACCAAAGATGAGCAGCCAGGCGGTTCGTTTAGCGTGCAGCCAACCGCGAGAATCATTGTCTTTGCCTAAAAACAACAAGACCCCAGCCCCAAACAAGATTGAGAAGAGTCCGCGCATTGCGCCCTCAGCAGTGAGTTGAACGAGCGCCCATGCAACCAGATCTGGAGTGTTGCTGATGATGAGACCGGGCGCAGTATGGGCAGCAGCGATGAAGCCGAATCCGATGATGTTGACTAACAAGATTCCAAGCAAAGAAAAGCCCCTGAGTATGTCGAGGCTTTTGATGCGGTCCGATTCGTTCACAGGTTGTAGGAGCATGGGAGATCCTAGGCGATGGCTTGGGTGAGATTCAATCTGTTGTCTATGCGCTTGGCTTTAGAATTTAGGGTGACCGCGAGTTGTATTTTTTAAAGATGTGTTCCGAGCTTCTGTAGGGGGGCAAAATATTGGAATCAAGCCACTGGTCGGTGTCGGGCCTTGGAAGCTCAAAGCTGGGTTTGCCCTTGCAGCTAATGCGATACATCAAGCGTGCATCCTCCGGTCGGTTGATCAGTCGCTTGGCAGGCGGAGCATTGTGCAATGTGGAGAAGTTGCTCCAAAGCGTTACATCGCCTGGATGATGGATGTGGTCATAGCGATAGTCTGGTTTGAGCACGTGGGCTTCAAGATTGTCTAGAAATTGTCGGGTCGCTTCGACCGACCAACCGTCAATCTCGACCGGGGCAATGTTTTTGCCCCGGGATGCCCAAACTGGGCTATGGAGAGATTGGATGCCGGTTCTTGGATTGGTATATACCAAGGGAATCAGCCAGCCAGAGTCGCCCATACGCAGCTTTCTGCGGACCATGAATCCATCCAACTGATCGCGGTCGGCTTGTGGCAGATCAGCATAAGCAGCAGCGGTATCGGCATAGGCCGTCTCTCCATTGAGGGGTAGGACGTTCCGGCGTTCCATTAACATAGGCGCTGACTCGGGATGATAAAATCCTGTTTCGCGAGTTTGCTGGGCAACCCATGTTCCCTCAGGACTCTCCCGTGTGATCGGAACGGCTTGGACGTAAAACATGCTGGTAGACAGGGGAGTGGGCTCAAATTCAATGTCGGTGTGCCAGTGCAAACCACCGATGGTCTCTTCCTTGGCGTCCGGGCCACTGCCGACCAAATTAGTCACGATATAGACCGCCGGGCTGTTGGCATCGTCGATACAAGCCAGTTGCCCGGGAAAAGCCCGATCGCATTGCGCAGCGGTCTGTTGATCCTTGGGCGGCAGCATGAGCGGAGCTTTGTGCTTCTTGAAATCGGCGTAATTGGCGTAGTTTTTTGGATGCGGAATGGGTGCGCCAAAGTGGTTTGCCAGGCGTTCTAAATCTTGGAGGCCAAAGCTGAACTCATGCTGCTCGGGAAAGCAGATGATTTGAAAGTGGTCTAAAAGATCGACCATCAGTTGCGCCTGGTCAACATTGAGGGCCTGGCTCAGGTCGATGCCTTCGATTCGCTGCCCCATGCGCTTTGGGCTTGTTAGCGGTGTAGTCACCACAGCGGCACCAAAATGCTGATGCAGTCTCTGCTGCAGTGTGATCTCTGGGGCCGTCATGCTGTGCTCCGAGGCGCTGAGTCCAGAAGACTTACGCAGAATTTTAAAGTTACTCTAGATCATAGCACGGCGGACCTGATACAAGAGACCGTTGCAGTTGCGGGCTCAGCTTGCTGGGTAACTCGCAGGCTTTCTCGCGATGCTGCTGGGATGCTTTGAATCTGTGGCAGTTTGTTGATCAACAGCGGCGGATTTACCGAGGTTGCAAACGGGTGTAATCTCCATGAATGTCAGTTGTAGACGAGAAACTGTGAAATACCCTCTGATAACCATGATCACTCTGTCCTCGTTAGCGGGTTGCGCTGGGTCCCCCGAGATTGATGACAGCTGGATGAACCAAACCGGTATGGTGGCTTGCAAATATGCTGCTTTGACAATGAGTCCACCGATTACGCGGCATGAAGATCGAGCCTACGGTGAAGGTACGGTACAGGCACGACAGCAAGCCCGTGATGGTGCTGTAGATTGCGTTAAGCAGTTAGAAAAGTGAGGGTCTGCTGTCTCGTTATAAACAGAGTCAACGAGAAAGAAGGCGCAAGAAGCGTTCGGAGAAACAAAAAATATATAATATAAACAAGGTGTTGGCGGAGCGGACGGGACTCGAACCCGCGACCCCCGGCGTGACAGGCCGGTATTCTAACCAACTGAACTACCGCTCCAACAAAGAAAACTTGGTGGGTGTTGCAGGGGTCGAACCTGCGACCTACGGCTTGTAAGGCCGTCGCTCTCCCAACTGAGCTAAACACCCGCAATTCAGGAAGCGCAATTGTACCGTGATGGGTGGGCAAGTCAATTGACTTAGTAGGAATCCTTAGAAACTAATCGCCCCATAGAAATGAAGGGGCAGGGCAAAACGGATTCAATACAAATAACCGGATCGCGCAAATCTGCTGGATAGATTCGAGATCTGTTTAGAAATAAGATTAAGACTAGAAAAATAGTAAGGGTTCTGTATAGTTCGCGCATGCGTAAAACCTATCTTACGGCTGCCCTGATTGCTGTCATGGTAATTGGCTGGATCAGTTCTGGTTATCTAAACGAATCATCAGTTTCGGTGCCCAAGAGCATCGCAGATAAGAACGAACGATTAAAAGTCACCACTGAAGACCGTCCTGCCAGTCAAGTGCGCGTCAGCACAAGCTTCGCTCAAGCGCAAAATCGAGTCATCACATTGCGCGGTCGAACGCAAAACAAGCGCACGGTCTCTGTGCAGGCCCAGGTCGGCGGACTCGTGGCGCAGCGGAGGGTCGAACGCGGAGATAAGGTTGAAACGGGCGATGTGCTGTGCGAGATCGCGGTTGAAGACCGAAGAGCGAACTTGAAAGAGGCTCTGGCAGGGCTCGCACAAGCGGAGCTTGATTTGAAGGGCGTCCAGCGGCTTGCGGCGAAAGGTCTGCAGTCAGAGGCTGTGATTGCCTCGTCTCAGTCTGCCATGGCCGCAGCCGAAGCGCGGGTTGAGCGCCGGCAGCTCGAGCAATCTCAGCTTAGAATTCTGGCACCATTTGCTGGCATCGTTGAAGAGACTTTCATGGAAGTCGGTCAGCTTGCTTCCCCGGGTTCCCAGTGTGTATCTTTGGTTGATCTTGACCCAATGATGCTGGTCGGAGAAGTCTCTGAGCGGGACCGCGCTACGCTGAAAGTCGGACAAGGCGTGCTAGCAAGACTCTCCGATGGCCGAGAAATCGCCGGTCAGGTCTCATTCATCGGTCATGTTGCACAACCCGGAACGCGAACCTATGCGGTTGAAGCTTTGATCGAGAATCCTGACTTTTCTGTAGCCAGCGGCTTGATCGCCTCAATTGATATCTTCACGGGGCTAATCAAGGTCCATAACATTTCACCCGCGTTATTGGTGCTTGATGATTCGGGTCAAACCGGCATCCGTGCAGTATCTGCTGCTCGCGTTGTTGAGTTCCATCCGGTGGAAATCTTATCTCAGGCGGGGCAAGGTGTATCGGTGACGGGTCTACCGGATGTCCTTGATTTAATCGTTGTGGGCCAGCAAAGCGTTATCTCAGGAGAGCGAGTGGCTGTTCGCCAAGCGGGTAATGGCGCGATGGGTCGCGCAGCCTTGTGAACAAACTTATTGATGCGGCAGTCGGTCGCCCACGGACAACCTTGCTGCTAATGGTCATGGTCTTGATTGCGGGCGTCGCCAGTCTGCGAGCAATTCCTGTTGAGAGTGACCCAAGCATCGCTGTGCCCGTTTATGTGATCAATGTTTTCAACGAAGGCATTTCATCTGAAGATGCGGAACGGCTCTTGGTGCTCCCGCTCGAAAATGAAT
>Ga0315330_10001388_pt1 | contig 16241 bp, 16 predicted proteins | sample M140m34915metaG_FD_203453 | JGI IMG/M metagenome (GOLD analysis project Ga0315330, IMG submission 203453) | Ammonia-oxidizing marine archaeal communities from Monterey Bay, California, United States - M1 40m 34915 | ecosystem: Environmental > Aquatic > Marine > Intertidal zone | place: USA...
TGGTAGCTATCGGGGCGCTCGGACTTCAGGCGTTCAGTGCAGCGCCGGCAGAAAAACTGCCAGTTCTTGAGCCGATTCGAGCGACACCGAAATAGAGTCGGCGTCTCGGCCGAGCAGGCGTCACAGGTTTTTGTTCTTTGGCGCACGACTACATCACCATCAGTATTGGGATTTGCGTTCTGGCGCTACGCCGGTAGCGGTAGCCGAACCGGCAACGTAAGTGCCCAACAGCGCTTCGATGGCCTCATCCATGGCGGCCGCAGACTCGAAGTGCTCGCCGGCCATGCCAAAAAGCGCCATGAACATCGGCATACCATCGACTGCCTTGACGAAACTGAACTCAGACTCGGCTTGATACAGGGCGGTCCAGTAATGGCGCACCCGCGACCAGAAGGCGCTCGTGTTCCGCCAATAGTCATCACCGGCGCTAAAGTCATAATCGAGCACGCGATCGTATCGGGATACACCGGCTTCCCGCGCCAAATAAGGTTGTGAGTTGGATGGCCGGTTGTTCTCGTCTAATACCAACTTCAGAGCATCCTCTTCCTGCGTCCAGCCGGCGGGCGTGATGGTGATGCGGTGCGAACCGTACAGTGCCTGATAGTCATCGCGGACACTAAATTCCCGCCTCGGCAGCGGCCTACGCCGATCGTCTGATTGCCAGTACGACACGCCCGGCGCGTGGGTCCAACGCCCTACCGCTTCGTATCGAGGCGAATCGTCTACCTGATAGACCGTTTGGGTCCAGGCGCCTGCACGACTGTCGTCGTCGAGTGCTCGACGCGAAAAAGCGCCACGGCCCTGAAACGCATGCACCGCTGAGTCTTCGTATTGCCAATCCTGGCGCCAGTGCTTCACCACCATGGCGTCCGATTCAAACCCGTCGGCATCCAAGAAATGCATCACAATAATGTGCTGCAGGCTCACAAACTCGGGCTCATTCGCCACAACGTAAACGCGTTCAGTGCCCCAGCTCTGATAAGGCGCTTTGGGCTGATAGCCCTCGGTGAAACCCACGGTCTCGATAAAATCAAAGCTGGTCCGATAATCACCCGCCATCGCCAAAATCGCGCGCCGATCGCGCTCTTTGTCATCCAGGTTGGGCGCCTGCAGGCCGGTAAACGCCTCCGACGTGGCCCTATCCAGCTGTACCTCAGGGCCAGAGGTCGTGCCGCCACGAGGCTTCATGCTGCTCGAATCAGCGAACATCCAGGAGAAGGTGTACTGCCGCGGCGGCGTCTCCTCACCCAGCGGCGCACGGTCACTGCCTTGCGCAGGGGTCGCCAGCAGCGTCGCGCTCATGACACAGTAGGCAAGCAGGCTTTGCATAGAGCATTTTTTCATCGCGGTCCGTCGTCCACCGGGCTGTTGTCTGGTCTGCGCTAACGCTAACGCATGTGATACGTCAAAAAAATGAGGTCGTATCGCTAGCTTGACCCTGTTTTCGAGGATTAGTGGGCGATCGTTTTGGGGTTCTCAATGTAGCGCGCCATGGCCAGCCGGGCCGCGGCGGGCACTTGTTGGGGTATTTCATGAAGTGTGAGCAGGTGATTACAGGCGCGCATCGCCTCACGTCGTAGACCCGTGCTCTGCATAACCCGAGAAAGCGTATGCGCGGTCGACGTCACAACTTCAGACGCGAGGCCGACATCACTCCGTTGCTGTAGGCATATGTGCAGTACCGAGGTAGTGTCCGCCAACACACTGATCGCGTCCGCCGTCACCTCGTGCTCACGAAAAAACAGCTTGCCGGCGATAAACGCTTTGACCAACTGGGGCTCCGCGTTCTCAAGCTGATATCCCTCAATGAGCTCAATACCTGACCTCAGACAGCCCAACCACACTCTGGCATTGAAAAAGCCGCAGCCACACATCGCCTGCCAGTGCTTGTCGCAAAAGCAGCCCGCATTATCCGCCACGGCGGTGTCGTTTGGCTCACTCACCAAAAGAATCCACCCGCACCACCGATTAACACTACGACTGGCACCGCGGTAGCAGTTGAAGCCACCAATAAATAACCAATCCCCCGCCAAAACTGTTCTGTGTCGTGCATCATTTGCCCCCGCAATGGTCTCTGTTAATCGCTCTATAGCGCTGCCGCGTGCTCCGTCATATAAGTCGCGACACCCCAAGATGTATTCACCATTCCAGCGTCGCCCTTGCTCCAACCCGCCGGACAAACCTGTCCATTTGCCTCGAAAAACTGCATCGCGTCTACGATCCTGATGACCTCATCCACGCTCCGCCCTAAAGGCTCGTCATTGACAACCTGATGACGCACGACGCCCTGCTGGTCGATGACGAAGGTGGCTCGCATGGCCACTCCAGGGGGGTAATATGAATTGCCGGGCTCAGACAAAATGCCGTAAGCATTCGAAATATCTTTTGTCATATCCGCGACTAGCGGAAACGGTACCGCTCCGATTCCACCCTGCTCAACAGGCGTTTTGCGCCACGCGGCATGGGTGTGATGCGAGTCGGTGCTCACGGCAATCACTTCGCAACCCAGTGCGTTCAGCGTCTCGGTGCGGTTGGCAAACGCGATGATTTCGGACGGGCACACAAACGTGAAATCAAGCGGATAAAAAAATACGGCTGCGTATTTGCCCGCAATAAATTTGCTCAGGTCAAAGTCATCCGTCATCTCCCCATTGGCCAGTACAGCCTGAGATGTAAAAACAGGGGCTTCTCTTCCTACCAACACACTCATCGCTTACTCCTTATCGATCTGTTTGTTCATTTGTAGCCTTGCCCGACGAAGTTCTGTGCTTGGCTGAGGCTCTGCTACTGACACTTTCGATACTCTATTGCGAATGAGAATGATTATCAATAATATATCTAAAATTATTTCACGGATGATCAGATGACCAAACGACTTCAACTGGCTCAAAAAATCTACGCTGACCCATCAAAGTTGATAGCCTCTGACCTGCTGAGCAATGCGGATTACGAGTGCGAACGAGCCGAATTTCTGCGTCTGGCAACACAACATCGTAAACAGCGACGGCTGCGGCTTACCCCCGATCTGAACTTAGTGTTTGAGACACGATTCACTGCTTGGCTGCAAATTCAGGAAGAGTTGCGCTGGCTGAGCCACCCCACCGAACATGACATAGACGAGGTTCTTACTCGATGCAATCTGCTGGTGCCCCAACCAAACCAACTCACTGCTACATTACTGATCGATGGCGGCGATAGCCCCACCGCCCTTTACTGGATGGAGTGTGTCGCCGCCAATGCGCTGACCGCAGAACTCCGCCTCTCTGGACGCGTACTGCGCGGCGAGTCGCAAGACTCATCAGCTGGTGTGCTAGCCACTGTTCACACACTTGTCTTCCAACCCACTGCGAGTTGCGGGCCCGCCTCAAAAATTATCTGGGGCGATACCGCGGTACAGCACGCCGCACCGCTTTCTGCTATGGCTCGGCACGTGCTGACTCGGGACTTAAATCCCTCAAGCAACTCCAATTGCTTCGTAGCACCAACAACCGCAAGGATAGGATTAGCCAGAACTGCTCGCTCAAGCACCGGAGTGGGCCCACCTAGTCTGGCGATAAACCAATATCCACCACTAAGAGTGGTTATGGCGTGCAAGCCAGAAGAGAGCGGAAATACCCCAAAGGACGGAAGATAAAAATCGGTATCAGCCCCAGAGGTGACTGTGGGGAGGCTGAATGCAGCCACGATCGATCTCTAAAGACGGCTCAACATCAGACTGCTGCCACATTGGTCCATCGAGATCGACAAAGTCAGCGCCTTGCGCCACCACCAAAGCGGGCGCCATGGCCAGTGAGGAGCCCAACATGTTGCCGACCATGATCAACTTCTCATTCTGCTGACACCACTCTCGTATCACCAACGCATCGGTCAGGCCGCCGCATTTATCTAGCTTAATGTTGATCGCATCGTACCGATCCGCCAGTGCCTCCAGGTCAGCACTGCTCTGACAGGATTCATCAGCGCAGAGCGGGACGGGGTAACCCAGTTTTTCGAGCACGTCGTCTTGGCCCGCCGACAAAGGCTGCTCGAGAAGCGCTACTTCATACCGCGCCAGACTATCGCCCGCCGCCATCACCAACTCAGGTGTCCAACTGCCGTTGGCGTCGATCACCAGCTGCGCATCAGGACGTGCTTCGCGGATAGCCTGCAAACAATCGAGTGGCGCCTGCGCACTTAATTTGAGTTTGAGTCGCTTGAGATCGGGCACTTCATGAGCTCGTCGCGCCATGGCGTCGGGATCATCGAGGGAAAGGGTATACAGCGTATGGAGTGGCGCCATTGTGATACCGGTCAGCGCGCTGATCCCGCCTGCGGTCTGTTTGGCCTGTAAATCCCACAGCGCGCAATCGAGACCGTTGCGGCTGCCGCCTGGTGGCAAGAGGGCCTGCACGGTCTGGCGATTGAGCTGGGCGATCGCCGCGGGATCAAGCGCGGACAGCTCGGCCTGCAGGCTCTCAACGGTCTCGCCGAGATAATCCACGCCCATGGTTTCAGCGCGACCTTGACAGCCTTCGTGTTCTAACACCGCGTGCAACACGTCGATGTGATGCACCGTCTCACCCGCCGTCACAAAGGGCGCGACCATGTCCCAACGCTGCGGCGTCAATGTCAGCTTCACAGCGCAGGCACCACTATGGGTGCCGAGTCGCGTGCCGCCGCGGATGCCATCTCAGATATCAAGGTACTGGGCACGCTAGGGCAGCACATCGAGAATCGGGTCGAGCACATGACGCATGGGGTCGACACACTGCAGCCCCGTTTCGGTGCTGACTTTGTCGCAGGCGGCAAGCGCCTCGGCATCATTGAGACCCTCGGTATTGAGGCTAACGCAGACAACACTCGATTGCTCGTTGGTGACCCGCGCCGCTCGTTCATATTGCGTAATGCACTCGCGCAGGACAGGCACAGGGTAGTCCTCGTACTCATCGATCACCGTGCGGCCTACTGCATGGCACAGCACCATCGCATCAGGCTGGCTACCATGAATCAAACCCAGTGTGACCGCGGCGTAAGCCGGGTGAAACAGCGAGCCCTGCCCTTCAATCACATCCCAATGACCGGATGCGGCGTCAGGTGTGAGCGTTTCAGCGGCACCCGAGAGAAAATCCGATACCACCGCGTCCATTGGGATGCCCCCACCCGCGATCAAGATACCGGTCTGGCCCGTGGCTCTGAAAGTCGCGGCAATCCCCCGCTCGGCCAACGCTTTGTGGAGCGCGAGCGCGGAATACTTTTTTCCCACACAGCAATCAGTGCCCACCATCAATAGCCGCTTGCCGGATCGTCGCCGCCCGCTGGCAATGGGGATCGATGCGGGCGGCACCCGCACATCAACAAGTTGCTGCCCAGATGCTGCAGCTGCCTTAACGAGCTCTGGCTCTTCATTCAACCTACGATGCAAGCCGCTGACCACTGAGAGCCCCGCTCTGGTTGCCTCAGCGAGGGCAGACACCCACTCGGCTTTGAGCGCGCCACCCGAGGGTGCCACCCCAATCACCACGCTCTTAACACCCGCCGCTACCGCCGCGCTGAAATCCATCTCGGGCAGGCCAAGATCCACAGAACAACCGCTCAATCGGTACTGTCCAATGCAGCGCTCGGGCCGCCAGTCGCGCAAACCCATCGCGGTTTTGGCATCCAGAGGATTGGTGACGTCCCCCAGAAACAGCAGATAAGGCGCGGGGAGTTCGATCACGGCTGTGCGTCGCTTCGACGAATCACGCGGCCCGGAAAGGCCTCGCTCACCGTGTCCTCATGCAGCACCCACTCTCCGGCCACCCAGACGCTGTGGATGCCCTCGGAGGGCGCGAAGGGCTCGCTGGTGGTAGCACGATCGATAACGGTGTCGGGATTAAACAAGACCAAATCAGCCATCATGCCCGGCGCAATCACGCCACGTTCGCCAAAGCCCATGTGCTGGGCAGGCAAGGCCGTCATGCGATAAATCGCGTTCTCAAGGCTGAGTACACCCTGCTCGCGCACATAACGACCCAGCACGCGGGGAAAACTGCCAGCACCCCGGGGGTGTCGGTCACGCAAGCTGCCATCGGTGCAAATATTGGTATGAGGCCATGCCATAAAGGCGGCGATGTCGTCGTCGCGCATGCTGGTGCCAATCATCATGTCGCCGATCTCGCCCGTCTCCGCCTCATGCGCAATCGAGAGCTGCGCGAGCGCCGAGAAAGCCTCTGCTGGGCTCTGCTCACGCGCCGCGGCAATCTCAGTGAGCGTCATGCCCACGTAAAGGGGTTCCGCGGGAAAATGCGTGAAAATAATGCCGTCAGGGGGCGCAAGTTCCGCCATGACAAAGTCGATAGCCTCCAGATCCGTCGGGTCACGGTCTGGCAGCAACACCATCATATGGGATTGCCAGTAGGCGTAGGGATAGATATCGGCAGTGAGGTCGATCCCCTCTTCTCGCGCGGCGTTGAGCCGCTGAATAATCCAAGGCGCGCGCCCCCACTGCGAGGCCATGGCCAATTTGAGATGTGATATCTGCACCGGCATGCCGGTCACCCTGCCGATTTCAATAATCTCCTCGAGCGCGTCGTTAAACCATCGATCCTCACTGCGGATGTGACTGATGTAGCGGCCACCGGCATCGGCCGTGAGCTGAGCGAGGTGCACTACCTCACTGGTCTCGCTGTGAATACCGGGCTCATACTCGAGGCCCGTCGAGAGCCCCAGCGCGCCGGCCGCAAGCTCCTGCCCCAACAATGCAGACATCGAGTTGATTTCATCGTCGCTTGCGGTACGGCTGAAATTCGCCCCCATGACCTCGTCCCGAAGGGTGTTGTGGCCAGCATAGGCGGCGATGTTTACTTTTGCCGGCGTGGCCTCAAGCGCAGCAAAGAAATCGCCCAGCGGATACGGCGCGTCGCCATCCTGTCCCACAACCGCCGTGGTGATGCCTTGCGTAATTTTAGCCAGCGCATTGCGCTCGCTGAGAATCAAACTGTCCGAGTGGCTGTGGGTATCGATAAAGCCGGGCGCGAGCACGAGTCCACCGGCGTCGAAGATCACGTCACTCTGCGTAGCGTCGATATCGCCTACTGCTGCAATGCGGTCGCCCTTGAGTCGCACGCTACCCCTCATCGCGGGCGAACCGGTGCCATCGATAATGCGCGCGTTGGTAATCAGCGTATCGGCGAGTAACGATGACGCAGCGGTCAACCACACCATGGCCAATACCAGAGCCAGGGCGAGTTTGATTCTGCTACTCACCCACTCATGGCCCAATGGGTCGCCCCGCAGACGGACGATCAAAGCTCCCCTGACGGAAGTTGCTGGTATCAAACTCCATCGCATTCACCGGCGCCGAATGAGTGCCTTCATGCACACACACCCGCTCAATGATCCGCCACTCGTCACCGCGCTTCTCGTATTGGTCGAGGTAGCGGCCCACCCACGTGTCGAGCACCGGCTCAGCATCCTGAAAAAGGTAGGTCACGTTATAAATTTCGCCGGTGGCGTGATGGTCATCAATGAGCTCAATGGCATGATTCAGAATGCAGTGGTTGGTACTGCGCCACGGCAGGTGCGCCTCCATGCACATTTCGCAGAATTCCCAGGCATCGCCCACAAATACGCCGTGATCATCGGTGGCGCCTTCCCAATAAGCCGACTTCATCAGCTCGACATCGAGCCGGTCCACGCCGCGGCAGTAGCGCAGCGCCGCATCGCGAATGCATTGCATATCGGAGAGCTGTTCGGGTGAATAGGCCATTGCTATCTCCTACCCCAGTGGACGGATGGGGTCGCTGCCGTCCCAATCGATAGAGGCCTCGGCGATCATGCCGAAGAGACCGGCGATGTCCTCAGAATACGTAAGCAGCTCCGTCATGTGACCCAATACCGGGCTGGTGTCGACATAAGCGAACGTGGCGCCACTGCCGGCTACCGTGCCGGTTGCTGCCAGCTCGTAGCCCTGGCCCACCAGACTCGCAATCTCTCCGTCGAGGTCATCGGTCCAGTAACACAGGTGATGAAACGCGGTTTTGCCCTCAGGCACCGTGTCGCGATAGATATTCGCTTGCTCACCAGTAGGTTCAATGAGCTCGATCTGCATATCGCCCGCCTGGGCAAGCGCAATCTTCATTGAGATCGGATTCGGCGTGCCGCGGTAAGTACTGTCCTCAAACAAATCCGGGGTGTACTCCACAAAGAAGAAAGGACCGATCCCTACCTTGAGCCAGGCGTCCACCGCCGCGTCGAGGTCGTCGACCACCCACGCACTTTGCATTGCATGTCCACTCGCAAACTGTTTCATTTAAGCCCTCACCTTTTATTGTTAACCACGGTTGTTATCCACTATGCCCTCAGTCCAACCCGATTTTGATCTGCGCGATCGCAGCGTGTTGATTACCGGCGCTAATCGGGGTCTCGGGGCAGCGCTGTGTAAGACGATCTTGCAGTACTCGCCAAAAATAATCCACGCAGGCTTCCGCACCACCCCTAGCGAATTCAAAGACTCTCGCATTCAGTGGTGTCAGCTGGATATCCAAGCACCCGAATCGGTGGCTGAGCTCGCTGCGCGGGTAGGTGACATCGATATCCTGATTAACAACGCGGGAGTGTTACTCCCCACCGCCACCGATCCAGCACAGGAACTGATCAATCTGCACACCATGATGGACGTGCATCTGTATGCGCCCCTGTGTCTGATCGATGCGCTACTCCCCAGTATGCAGCGCAGCCAGCATCCCACGATCGTCAACATCATCTCGATGTCGGCCTTCGTCAATGTCGCGGGCTGTGAGGCCTACTGCACGAGCAAATCAGCCCTGCACGCGGCCACGCAAGGGCTCCGGCTGAAGCACCCGAATATTGCCTGCATTGGGGTTTACCCGGGTCCGACTGCGACCGATATGACCGCGGGGAGTCCCGTGCCGCTGGCAGATCCCATGCAAAGTGCCCGCCAAATCGTTGCCGGCATGATGGCCGGTGAAACTTCGATATTTCCCGATCCCGCCGCGCGCGACGTGGAATCGGTTGTCGGCGCCAGCATTCGCGCCTTGGAGGCTCGATTCGCTACCTTGCTTAGCGAGTAAGCACCGCGCACAGCAAGCTCGAAAAAAGTAGACTAGGCACCAGATTTATCCATGTGGTCAGGGGACAGCACATGAACGCCAAACAGCCACTTAGCCAGCAGGGTCGCGAGGCCTATAGCGGGCGCATCAAGAACTTCTCGAAAGAGCGCTACATCAGTGGCGATTGGTATGAGCGAGAATGGCGCGCGATGTGGTCCAAAAGCTGGATCGCCGCCGTCCATGTGTCAGACGTGACCGACCCGGGCGACTATGTGGTGTTTGACCTGGGTCGTGAGAGCATCTTGCTCACCTGCAACGGTGACGGCGCTGTGCAAGCCTTCTACAACGTCTGCCAGCATCGCGGCGTAAGGCTGGTCGATGATCACTCGGGTCATACCGAGAACTTCCGCTGTCCATACCACAGCTGGCGGTATGGCACTGATGGCGATCTGATCTATGCCCCGCATCAGGAAGGGTTTCAGGAGGGATTACCGGCAGAGCGCATTTGCCTACCCAAGGTGCGCTGCGAAGCCGCGCTCGGTTTTTATTGGATTAACCTCGATCCCGACGCAGAGCCCCTCGACACCTTTTTAACAGACATGCTGCCGATCATGGCGCATTACGAGTTCGAAAACTTGACGCTGGTGCAGGATCAGACGGTGTCGATCAACTGCAACTGGAAGGCAGTGCTCGATAACTTCAGCGAGCTCTACCACGTGCACTACCTGCACCCTCAGCACCGGCGCTTTGTTGACTGCACCGAATCATTGAGCGAGTGCTACGAAGGCGGCCACACTCGTGTCTGGGTGCCCGGCGCCAAGACCGACTCGCTGTTTTCGACACCCGACAAACCGACTGATCTGCTCACCATGCAGCTTCAGTCGCTTGGCCTTGATCCGGCTCAATACGAAGGAAAAGTCGACGAAATACAGGCGGCGATCCGGGTTGCCAAACGGGCCTTGGAGGAGAGCGAACCTTACTACGGTAACTTCTCAGACGAAGAACTGACCGACGTGATTCAAACCAACGTCTTCCCCAATGCCATCCTCACCTATCAGCCAGAAATGCTCTGGCTGTTGCGACTCCGTCCCCATGCTACTGACCCCAATCAGTGCTACCTCGACAAGCTCTCGTTTGAGCGCTTCCCGAACAGTGATGAGCAGCGCTTCCTTGAGGGCACCGACAATCTCAAGGAGAAGCGCAGCGAGAGCGCGAGCCAAAGCGGGCGTCCCGAGTGGGAGTCGTTTGATTACTCCGATGTGATCGCAGGGAACGCCACTATGACCGATACGATCGATCAGGACCTGTCGCTATTGGCTCACGCCCAACGCGGGATGCATTCGGAAGGATTCGAGGGCTGTCACCTCAACGAGATCGAGTGCCGGGTGAGCCACTTTCACGAGCAGCTCGAGATGCTAGTCACCCACAGCGACTGACCAGAGGCCGCCGTCTTGACCACTGATCAGACTATTTTGTTTTCCCTTATCGGGGCGCTGTTCGTCTTTCTCATTTGGGGCCGCTACCGCTACGATCTGGTCGCCTTTGGTGCGCTACTCCTCGCCTATTTATTGGGCGTGGTGCCCACCGAGGAGGTGTTCGCAGGCTTCGGTCACCCCGCTGTCATTATCATCGCGCTGGTGCTGATCATCAGCCGCGGGCTATACCTCTCGGGCGCGATCGAGATGATGGCGGGCGCCCTGCTCGACGGCGCGCGCAGCGTGCGGCGACACATCAGTGTCATGGCGGGAGTATCGGCCGCCCTGTCAGCGGTGATGAACAACGTGGCGGCGCTCGCGCTCCTGATGCCCCTCGATCTGCAGGCCTCTGAAAAAGCCCAACGCAACCCGGGCCTGACCCTGATGCCGCTCTCTTTCGCCTCGATCCTGGGCGGCATGATCACGCTCATTGGTACACCTCCAAACATTGTGATCGCCACCTTCCGGGGTGAGGCACTGGGCGAGCCCTACACCATGTTCGATTTTGCGCCGGTTGGGCTGGTGGTCGCCTTGGTGGGCATCGCTTATGTGGCGCTCATTGGTTGGCGACTTATCCCGGTAGAGCGCACAGCGTCGACGATGCCCTCCTCCATTGAAGATCTCGAAAGCTACCTCGTAGAACTCAGGGTGCCAGCCGATATAGAGGCCATTGGGCAACGACTGCGTGAACTCGACGCCGAGGCCAATGAAGCTGGCATACAGGTACTGGGGCTCATTCGCGATGGTGAACGGCTCTCGGGTATGGCGGCCCGCGCAGTGTTGCAGGCTGAGGATCGCATCGTGGCCGAGGGGGGTCCCGAGGGTATCGAGGCTTTTGTCGGTGCTCTAGCGCTCAGCTACGCCGACTCTGACCGGCCCTCCAAGGCCATGTCGGGTACCACCGTCATGCGCGAGGTCGCGGTGCCCCAAACCTCTCGTTTTGTCGGCCGTACAGAGGCCGCCCTGCGTCTGCGATACCGGCGCGGTGTCATTCTGCTGGGCATTTCGCGCAGCGGCGTGCGGCTCCGCGAGCGCCTGCGCGAAGTCGACATTCAAGCCGGCGACTTGCTGCTACTTTTAGGACCCGAGGACACCCTCGACGACATGATCGAATGGCTGGGTTGCCTACCACTGGCGCCGCGAGGTCTCGACGTGATCCAGCGCGACAAAGCACGTCGGGCGATTTTGATCTTCGCTGGCGCCATTCTGTTGGCGTCTCTGGAACTCCTTTATCTACCGATGGCGCTGGCCTGTGTGGCCGTTCTTTACATCGTGCTGGATATCGTGCCCCTCTCGCAGGTTTATGAATCGATCGAGTGGCCGGTGGTGGTATTACTGGGGGCAATGATTCCCATCAGCGTGGCGCTTGAAGCCAGTGGCGGCACCCAGCTGCTAGCCGATTTGCTGTTGCGCGGCACCGACGGCTGGCCGGTCATGCTGATCCTCGCCGCCCTCATGCTGGTCACCATGACCCTTTCAGATGTGCTCAATAATGTCGCCACCGCACTGGTGGCGGCCCCCATCGCCCTCGACGTGGCCGAGCGACTTCAAGTGAGTCCCGATCCCTTTCTCATGGCCGTTGCGGTCGCCGCGTCCTGCGCCTTCCTCACCCCCATCGGCCACAAGAACAACACGCTGATTATGGGCCCCGGCGGTTATGGCTTCGGTGACTACTGGCGTATGGGGCTACCCCTTGAAATCCTGGTGGTGGTCACCGCCGTGCCCATGATCCTGCTAGTCTGGCCCCTCTAATTTGCCGTCAACAGCGCTTTGGCACACTCAGCCAAAGCCTTGGCGCAACTGGCCAATCTTCAAACCCACTTCAACCCGATACTGACGACGTTCGCGGGGGAGTACCCGCTGGGTCGAACACCGATGTGGACAAACCCCGCGACTGATTTCAGGGATGATCCTATTGCCACGGACGGCAGTTCTAATCAGGAGATCATGGGTATGAAAATTGGCATGGACAAAAGCCTTCGCACTGCCGCTGCGGTCGCCGTCTGGATGACCTTGCTGGCACTCAGCCAAGAAGTCGCCGCGACTCAGGGCGGCGCCCACGCTGGCACCGCTGTCGCGGTAAATAGGAGTGGCTGACCGTGCAACAAGATTCGGGGGCGATCACACTGATCACGCTCGCAGTCTTGCTCCTCATTGGCGTCTTAAATGTCAGTGAGCGGGCACTGTGGCAATCACCGCAGCGACCACCCGTGATTGCCGCGCAGGATTAAATACGCCGTGAAAATCTGACGGCTTTTGCCCGTCCCCCTTTCAAGCCCAGCGCCTGCCGCGTAGAATGCCGCCTCCTTGATAAGGACGACCTCCATGAGTGAACAAAAAGCCACCAACGTGCATTGGCACGGGGGTGAGATCAATCGCCCCGAGCGGGCCCAGATATTGGGACACAGCGGAGCGACCCTCTGGTTTACTGGCCTGTCGGGTTCCGGCAAGAGCACGATTGCGGTCGCGCTGGAACAGGCGCTCTACCAGCGCGGCGTATTGGTGTATCGGCTGGATGGTGACAACATTCGACTCGGTATCAACAAAAATCTCGGCTTCAGCGCCGAGGACCGCGCCGAGAACATCCGTCGGGTGGGCGAAGTATCGAAACTTTTTGTCGATGGCGGCGTGATCGTACTCAGCAGCTTTATCAGCCCCTATCTGGTCGACCGCCAAATCGTGCGGGAGCTTCACGAAGCCGACAATATGCCCTTTATAGAGGTCTTCGTTGATTGCAGTCTGGAAGCCGCTGAAGAACGCGACCCCAAGGGGCTGTATAAAAAAGCCCGCGCGGGCGAAATCAAAAATTTCACGGGTATTGATGATCCCTATGAACCCCCCGAGGCGCCCGAGGTCCATCTGCATACCGACCAGCAATCGCTGGAAGAAGAAGTGGAGCACTTGCTCGACCTGTTAGAGAGGCAAGCACTGATACCCCCGGCCGCTTCATAAAATCCTTTAAACGAGAGACCCCATGGCATTGATTGCACCCCACGGCGCCAGCGAACTGCGCCCCCTGATAGTTAACGACGCGCGACGCGCCGAACTCGAAGCCGAGGCACTCACCCTCCCCTCCATGATGGTGAGCTCTGCCGCCGCCGCCAACGCTGTGATGATGGGCGCGGGGTACTTCACGCCGCTGAGGGGTTACATGAATCGCGCCGACGCGCTCTCAGTAGCCGAAAATATGCAAACCGCTGACGGCCTGTTTTGGCCCGTTCCCGTGGTGAACCTCGCTGACAGCTGCCCCGTTGAAGCGGGCCAGCGCCTGGCACTGACTGACCCTAACCGCGAAGGACATCCACTGTTGGCGGTGATGACGGTAGACGCTATCGAGACGCTCTCCGATGACGATGTTGCCACCATTCTCGATAAAGTCTTTCGCACGGACGACCCTGAACACCCGGGCGTGGCGGCATTTTCCGCGCAGGGCCGCACCGTGATCTCGGGCCCCATTGAGGTCCTGAACTACTCCTACTTCGAAGAGGACTTCCCCGATACGTTCCGCACCGCCATGGCGATTCGTGCCGAAATCGCCGAGCGTGGCTGGGAGCGGGTGGTGGCGTTTCAGACCCGCAACCCCATGCACCGCGCGCACGAAGAGCTGTGCCGAATGGCCATGGAAGACCTCTCCGCCGATGGCGTGCTGATTCATATGCTGCTGGGCAAACTCAAGCCCGGCGATATCCCCGCCGATGTGCGCGATGCCTCGATCCGCAAGATGGTCGATCTATACTTCCCGCCTAATACCGTCATGGTCACGGGCTACGGCTTTGACATGCTCTACGCAGGACCGCGAGAGGCCGTGCTGCACGCAGTATTCCGACAAAACGCAGGCTGTACTCACCTGATTGTGGGCCGCGACCATGCTGGTGTCGGCAGCTACTACGGCGGCTTTGATGCACAAACGATCTTTGACGAGGAAGTGCCCGAAGGCGCGTTAGCGTTGGAGATTTACCGCGCTGATCACACCGCGTTCAGCAAAAAATTGGATCGCGTGGTGATGATGCGCGATGCCCCCGACCACAGCCCGGACGATTTTGTGCTGCTGTCGGGCACCAAGGTCCGTGAGATGCTCGGCCAGGGTATTGCTCCACCTCCAGAATTTTCCCGCCCAGAGGTGGCAGAGATTCTGATGGCTTACTATCAGGAAATAGACGGCACAAATTCGTAACGACGGGGGTATCACATGTCCTTTGATATTGAAGCGGCAACCGCCGCGTATATTGATGGGCTGGGAGAGGAAGCGCTTGCCCAGGCAGCCGCCTATACCACCGGTAATCATTGGCTGATTCTGTGGAACCTACTGGTGACCGCAGTGATCGCGCTCATCATTATTCGCACCGGCATCCTGACCAAAGCCGCCGATAAACTTCGCAATCGGAGTTTTGCTGTCAGGGTTTTTTGCGTCTCTGCGATATACCTCACGGTGTCAGCCTTGCTCGAACTACCCTGGTCGATCTTGACCGGATGGTGGCGCGAAACCCAATACGGCCGAACCAGTCAGCCGCTCATCGATTTTCTCGGGCAAGGCCTGCTCGCGCTTGCAATCTCGACGCTTTTAGCGGGTATTTTTCTTGTTGCCATCTATGCCTTCATACAAAAAACCAAGAAGCGTTGGTGGCTGTGGGGGGGCGGCTTTGCCGGTGTTTTCTTTGCCTGCTTGCTCGTTATTGGCCCCACCTACATTGCACCGCTGTTTAACGACTATCAGCCTGTGCCGCCAGGCGAGGTGCGAGACGCAGTCGAGGCAATGGCTATTGAGGCCAACATCCCGACTGACCGTATTTTTATGTATGACGGTTCGCGCCAATCCAATAACTTCACCGCTAATGTCGCCGGCATTGGGGGCGCAGCGAGAATCGCGATCTCGGATGTGGCCCTAGATGAGGCGCAGCTAGACGAAGTGAAGGCGGTGACCGGTCACGAAATTGGGCACTACGTGTTGGGACATATCTGGGACGGCGTCTTGCTCATCGTTATCCTCATCATGGTCAGCTTTTTCATTGCCAACAAAGCGTTCAATCCTGTGGCGCGCCTATTAGGTGCCCGGCAAGATATCGGTGACCCCACGGGTCTGCCGGTGCTGCTATTGCTGGTGAGCGTCATCGATGTGCTGGCGCAACCCGCTGCCACCACGCTGTCACGCATGAACGAGACCGAGGCTGACCACTACTCTTACGAGATGGTGAATCTACCTGATGGCATGGCCAGTGCGCTGGTAAAAACCGCCGAGTATCGTAATCCGCGGCCCGGCACCCTCGAGGAGTGGATTTTCTATACCCACCCCTCTGTAGAACGCAGGGTAAGGGCCGCAATGACCTGGAAAGCCCGCCACCCCGACTGAATACCCGGCACGTCCCGCCACCCATGCAGCGGGCGCGTTGGCGCATGAGGCCAACCCCTTGGCGTATCCGGCCAATTCTTTTATTCACCGCTCTCCGATACTGAACTCATCGGTGGATCAGGGACCTCTGAGTTGGCCTGACCTTTAGGACAACAACCGACCCACCGGTTTTTTTGAGTGGCTCCTTCTTTGCCCCGCTTTGCGGGGCTTTTTTCAGCCACCCAATGCTAAGACCCCAACGTATCGCGCTCGCGCGGCAAATGCTTGGCAAGGAGGCCAAATGGACAAGGAAGGGTACTTTCAATCGGTTTATGAGACGCAGTTTGCGCTTGGCAAAAAAACCGGCGCCTGCCTGAGTGCACAATATTTGGCGTTGGAGGCTTTTCTGCA
>Ga0315330_10001392_pt1 | contig 16229 bp, 15 predicted proteins | sample M140m34915metaG_FD_203453 | JGI IMG/M metagenome (GOLD analysis project Ga0315330, IMG submission 203453) | Ammonia-oxidizing marine archaeal communities from Monterey Bay, California, United States - M1 40m 34915 | ecosystem: Environmental > Aquatic > Marine > Intertidal zone | place: USA...
GGCGTTTGCCGTAGCTGGCCTGCGAGCCAGCGCCGAGATTGAAATTCTCAATTGTCAGAATGTCGCTACATCATTCCCTGGATTTGTGTCTCAGGCAATTGAGATAGGGCTAAAGATAGAAGAGCTATCTAATTGAATAATATGGATATACCTGTTATCACAATTGACGGTCCATCGGGCACCGGCAAGGGCACAGTCGCGATCGCCTTGGCCTCCAGACTGGGCTGTTATCTGCTGGATAGTGGCTCACTCTACCGAGTGCTCGGCGTAGCGGTGGCGCGTGCCAACATTGATCTGCAAGATCATGATGCGATAGCGCATCTGGCTCGAGGACTAGACATCCAGTTTGGGCTACAGGGCCCGGGTAGCGTTTCCCTGGCTGGAACAGACATCTCTTCGGAAATACGCACTGATCTGGGCAGCGATATGGCATCGAGGGTAGGCGCGATTCCTGCTGCTAGAGAAGCCTTGCTGGATCGCCAACTAGCTTTCCGCCAGCCTCCTGGCCTGGTGGCCGATGGCAGGGATATGGGCACCGTGGTTTTCCCTGATGCGTATCCGAAAATCTATCTCACAGCGAGTTTGGAGGAGCGCGCCCAAAGGCGCCATAAGCAGTTGTTAGATAAGGGTATTGATGCTACCCTGCGCAACCTTTTGCAGGACTTGTCCGAGCGGGATGCGCGCGATAGTGAGCGCAGCATATCTCCATTGAAACCTGCCGACGATGCGATAATCATCGACACTACCCACTTAAATAAAGCGGAAGTGATGGCACAAGTGATGGATCTCGTCCAGGAAGCGCATTCTGTGCCCTGACACCCACCTGGAGCAGTGAGTACAGCAAAAGCAATTTGGGATTCCTGTTTTGCCTTACCAGCTCTCCAAATCAGTGAATCAATTGTAATAACCCCATGATGGCTGGATCGTGGTTATGATTATAATCTGCTTTATAAAAAGATTTTAATCGATTGACTTATCTGGATTAATTAATGAGTGAAAGTTTTGCAGATTTGTTCGAGCAGAGCCTCGAGCAGCTAGATATGACCCCCGGTGCGATCGTTACCGGAATCGTAATAGACATCGACAGTGACTGGGTTACCGTCCACGCCGGACTGAAGTCCGAAGGTGTCATCCCCCGCATTCAATTTCTAGACGAACAGGGCAACCTGTCTCTGGAAGTTGGCGATGAGGTGAAAGTTGCACTGGAAACCGTTGAAGATGGTTTCGGAGAAACCCGTCTTTCCCGTGAAAAGGCCAAGCGTGCCGAGTCTTGGATGGAACTGGAGGCAGCCTATGAGAAGAACGATATTGTCACCGGTGTCATCAATGGCAAGGTTAAGGGTGGTTTCACAGTCGATCTGAATAATATCCGTGCTTTCCTGCCAGGATCCCTGGTTGATGTGCGCCCGGTTCGCGACACCCTCCACCTTGAAGGCCAGGAACTGGAATTCCGCCTGATCAAACTGGATCGAAAGCGCAATAATGTAGTGGTTTCCCGTCGCGCCGTGCTGGAATCGGTCAGCACTGAAGAGCGCGATGCGCTGCTGGAGCGCCTGCAGGAAGGTATGTCGGTCAAGGGTATCGTCAAGAACCTGACTGATTACGGCGCCTTCGTTGACCTCGGCGGTGTCGATGGTCTACTCCACATTACCGACATGTCGTGGAAACGCATTAAGCACCCAAGCGAAATTGTTAACGTTGGCGATGAAATTGACGTCAAGGTCCTGAAGTTCGACCGCGAGAGAAACCGCGTGTCTCTTGGCCTGAAGCAGTTGGGTGAGGATCCATGGGTTGCTATTAAGGCCCGTTACCCCGAGAACACCCGTGTCAAGGCAGTGGTGACAAACCTCACAGATTACGGCTGTTTTGCTGAGCTGGAAGAGGGTGTTGAAGGATTGGTTCACGTTTCCGAGATGGATTGGACCAACAAGAATATCCATCCGTCTAAGGTTGTACAGTTGGGCGATGAAGTCGATGTAATGGTACTCGATATCGATGAGGAACGTCGTCGTATTTCACTGGGTATCAAACAGTGTTTCCAGAATCCGTGGGATGGTTTTGCCGAGAACTTCAAGAAAGGCGACAAGATCTCGGGCAGCATTAAATCAATCACTGATTTCGGCATCTTTATTGGCCTTGACGGCAATATTGATGGGTTGGTGCACCTTTCTGACATTTCTTGGGACGAAGCAGGTGAAGAAGCCGTTCGAAATTACACGAAGGGCGATGAAATCGAGACTGTCATTCTGTCTGTCGACCCGGAGCGCGAACGCATCTCTCTCGGCATCAAGCAGCTTGAGGACGACCCATTCATGGATTACGTGGGAGGCTTCGAGAAGGGAGGCGTAGTTAAGGGCACGGTAACTGAAGTTGATGCGAAGTCAGCTGTAATCAACCTTGCTGAGGGTGTCGATGGGGTACTGCGCGCTTCCGAGATCAGCCGTGATAAGGTTGAGGATGCTCGCAATGCCGTGAAGGAAGGCGACGAAATCGATGTCAAGATCGTCAGTGTGGATCGCAAGAATCGCGTATTGAGCCTGTCTGTCAAGGCAATCGAGATCGATGACGAGAAGGCTGCCATTAAGGAGCATAAAAACACTGACGCGGTTGACGTCTCTCCCGGCACTATCGGTGACCTTATCAAGGCTGAGATGAATAAAAACTAATCGTTACAGTAGTTTACGCTTGTGATAGGCTAATCACCACGTTAACTAAAAGAGCGTTTAAACGGCGCGATCGAGGATTAGGACAGGGGATAAATATGACTAAATCTGAACTGATAGATCGTATCGCAGGAAAGCAAACCCAGCTGTCATCCAAAGATGTAGAGCTGGCCGTGAAAGCAGTTCTTGAGTATATGTCGCAGGACTTGTCCGAAGGTGGGCGCATTGAAATTAGAGGCTTTGGCAGCTTTTCTCTGCACTACCGAGTGCCTCGCATTGGGCGCAACCCCAAAACGGGATCACCAGTGGCTCTTAGTGGGAAGTATGTGCCCCACTTCAAGCCAGGCAAAGAACTCCGCGACCGGGTCAATAACAGTTTGCTGACTGAAATCTAGTTCTAACTTTTTTCAGCGCCTGACTCAGAGAAACGGCATAGCCTGTCAGGCTATGCCGTTTTTTGTTTCTCCCATTGGGTAGGAATACGTTGAGGGCACAAAGCCGAGGAAAGCTATTTGCTTCACCGCTCATGCGAAATCTAACAAACTTGCTGTCTGGTTTTTTTCTGCTGCTGGTATTCGTCGCAGCTATCACCTTCTCGTATTTTAATACTGAACCTGTTGGTATTATTTTCGGGAGTCTGAGCTTCGCGCCACTGCCTGTTTCAGTCTGGATAATTGGTGCATTCGTCTGTGGTGGGCTTCTTGGTTTGATCCTTGGGCTAGGCGTACTTCGTCAATTGAAATCCAGGGCCGAGATTCGCCGCCTGAAAAAAGAACTCGTCAATGCCAAGCAGGAAGTTAATCACCTTCGCACTCTCTCACTCCGGGAACTTGATTGATGGGCAATGTGGAGATCTACGGGGTTCTTGTGCTCGCCATCTTTGCAGGATGGCTGATGGGAAAGCTGGGCAATCGCTCAAAGAAGCAGTCTGATGATGGGCTGGGATCTATATTCCATGACTACTTTGTCGGGCTCAATTACTTGCTGAACGATGAGCCAGACGAGGCGATCGATACCTTCATCAAAGCGCTCGAAATTAACAGCGAGACAATTGAGACCCATCTTGCGCTGGGGGCGTTGTTGAGGCGCCGGGGCAAGGTCGATAAGGCGATCAAAGTTCATCAGACACTGCTAGCCCGCCCCGGGCTCGAGGCCAGTTTGGCTGACGCCGCCCGCATACAGCTTGCGCAGGACTATATTGCTGGCGGCTTGCTGGATCGTGCTGAGCGTCTGTTGAAAGAGTTAATGCAGGAAAACTCTGTAGCAAAGTGGGATGCGCTAGAGTTGCTGATTACGATCTACCAGACAGAGAAGGAGTGGGAGAGTGCTGTGGCCTGCACTCAGGAATTATTATCCAATGCGCGCTACAAGAAAGATTCAGACTGGAACGCTCGGGCTGCGCATTACTGCTGTGAGATCGCCGAGCAATTTATCGACAAGGAGCAGAATGACAAAGCTCGCGACAGCATCAAGCGTGCATTCGGTTTCAAGCGTAACAGCGTGAGAGCCGCGGTGCTGTTAGCTAAAATTGAGCAGCAGCTGGGAAATTTCAAAGCGGCGAATCGGGAATATCAACGGATAATGCAACAAAACCCGGCCTTCGTCCCTCAGATACTTAAGGCGATGCGCACAAGCTTTGCTGCCATTGATAAACTGCCTGACTTTGAACACTCTCTGAGCGATCACGTTTCCAGTCAATTTGATCCCGCTGCGCTAAAAATGCTTGCACAGCTCATCACGGAGTCCTCTGGCAGTGAAGCGGCAATTCGATTCTTGCGCATGAAGATTGCTAGCGAGCCGTCGGTGGCAGCGGCAACGCAGTTGCTGAAACTGGAGGCTGGGTTGCGGGGAGAAGCTCAGGCTAAAGATCTGGAGCGAATCCACCAGATGCTCGAGAACATGTTGAAAAAAAGAGCTGGATATCAATGCAATCAATGTGGATACGAGTCAAAAAACTTGTATTGGCTGTGCCCAAGCTGTCATAACTGGGACAGTATCGAATCAAATTACAAAAACGGTATATAGTGGCTAATACTCAGGGATCAATCCCCAAGCACTAAACCCAGGCACTTCGTGAGGAGATTCAAGTGGCCAACAAACCTATAATTATCGCGCTGGACTTTCCAACTGCGACATTGGCTGAGCGGTTTCTGACTCAGGTAGACCCTGGACAATGCCGCGTAAAAATTGGTAAGGAGTTGTTCACCGCAGTGGGCCCTGAATTTGTGCGTCGCGTGGTTAGTCTTGGCTTTGATGTGTTTCTTGATCTCAAATTTCATGACATCCCTAATACGGTTGCAGGCGCTGTTCGAGTAGCTGCGGAGCTGGGCGTATGGATGATGAACGTACATGCCAGCGGCGGCGTTGCCATGATGTCGGAAGCGCGCAGCGCGCTTGATGGCGGGGCTGGTCCAAGGCCGCTTCTAATTGCGGTGACAGTGCTGACTAGCCTGGCGGCTTCTGACTTGCAGCAATTGGGGATTCCCAGCGAACCGGCCGAGCAGGTTAGCAGACTGGCGGGCTTGACGGCACAATGCGGCCTTGATGGAGTGGTGTGTTCGGCAGCAGAAACTCCCATGCTGCGACAGCAGTTTCCTGGGGAGTTCGCACTGGTTACGCCCGGTATCAGGCGTCCCGAGGATGCAAGCGGGGACCAGAAGAGGGTGTTTAGTCCTTCTGACGCGATGGCGATGGGGAGTTCATATCTGGTTGTTGGGCGCCCAATAACGCAGGCGGAATCGCCGGCTGAGGCGCTTGCGCATTTTAATTCTGCCGTGGCTGGCGTTAGCTGAATTTCGGCCTACATTGAGTGGCGGTGAGTCTAGGTCTTCATGTAACTTTTTCAGTAGTTTACTGATAAGGATATTAGCATGAAGATAATAGACTTTTTCCGAGCCGCCTGCCTGGCTGTGATCTGTATTTTGCTCCCTTCGCTTTCGCAGCAGAGGACCCTCAAAACACGACTGAGCAGGCGGTCATGCTGGACATTAATCAAGCGGATGCAGCCTCGATTGCCTCAGTTCTGAAAGGCATTGGACCTGCCGAGGCCAAGGAGCTTATTGCCTATCGTGAAATGTTTGGCAGCTTTCGCACCCTGGATGAGTTGTTAGAAGTGCCCTGAATTGTCGCTGCCACTCTGGAGAAGAATCGTAGCCGTATTCTGATTCAGGGGTACTAGCGCTGCTGGCCTACAATCAGGCGCTTTGGCCCGTGTTGAAAGTGCCTGATTGAATCTGCTGTGAGTCCGGATTCGGGATATAATCCGGGCTTTAGCAAAACATGGAAACAGCCTCGGATGTCTACCCTGGTGCTACCAGCAGGTGTATTTGTAATATCGGTGATTCTTACAGGATTGCTGCGAGCCCTGGCGCTGCGACTTCGCATACTGGATGTGCCTGTTGAGCGATCCGCACATTCCGCTCCTACGCCGGTCGGTGGTGGTGCTGCGATCGTGCTTCTGAACGTTGCCTATGCTCTCTATTTTTATGCTGACGGCACCCTGCCGCACTCAATTTTCATGGCATTACTGGGAGCCTTTGCGGTTGCTTTTTTGGGTTTTATTGACGATCTCCGGAGCATTCACGCCAGGTGGCGAGTACCACTGCATTTTGCCGTGGCGATCTGGTCGGTTGCCTGGCTGGGTGACGTGGCCCCTATCGACTTGGGTCTGGTATCGATTGACTCGCAGTGGATACTCCAGCCGCTGGCGGTTGTTGCCCTGGTGTGGCTACTCAATCTTTACAATTTTATGGATGGAATTGACGGTATTGCAGGATCTGAGTTGGTCTGTATCAGCTTAGTGTCATTATTTTTCGTTATAAACACCTTGGATGATAGCGTTACGCTGATTATGGTCGTGCTGAGTGCGGCCAGCGCCGGTTTCCTAGTCTGGAACTGGGAGCCGGCGAGTATATTTATGGGAGACGTCGGCAGTGGCTTTAGCGGTTTTATGTTGGGTCTCCTGGCACTGATAACCATGCAGCAGGGCAGCATGACTGTTTGGTCCTGGCTGATCTTGCTGGGGGTGTTCGTGGTCGATGCCACCATAACTCTGTTGCGGCGCTTCCTAGCAAAGGAAAGGTGGTATGATGGTCATGCTTCCCATGCCTATCAGCACGCGGCCCGCCGCTATGGGAGTCACGGCAAGGTGACGATAACTGTTGTATTGATAAACATTTGCTGGCTAACGCCGTGGAGTGTTGCCAGCGTGTTCTATCCAAAACTGGGATTTTTTCTCAGTTTGTTTGCATTGGGCCCTTTGGTTATGCTAGCGCTCAAGTTTGATGCAGGAAAGTCAGGCCAATTCGACATAACCGAGTAGCCTGGAGATTCTTGCGAAGGTCCGTTTCGCCTGGGCCGGTTGATCTCTGGCACCATACTGCAGGGATGAGCTGCAGGACCGGGCAGCATGGAACCAGATCAACAGCTAAAATGAAGTATTGAATGAGAGAAAGCCCAATTTGGAAATTCTAAGAAAAAATATCGGCCCGTAACCACACCTCAATAAAAGAACGAATAGGGCCTGCAGCTTCTCGGGAATACACATGCAATTACACACAATTCCATTATCACGCTCGCTGAAAAAAATGCTCATGATGGCTGCAGATGTGCTCATGATGTGCATGGCGTTAGCGTTTTCGTTCGTGTTACTGAGTGCAGATTTGTTGGGCCAAAACCAGCGGTTTTATTTCTTTTTCTCGCTGGCCATCGCGCTCAGTATCCTGTTCTTTGTTCGTATTGGTTTGTACCGAATTGTGCTGCTCTATATGGGGCTACAAGCCGGCTTTCTGATGCTGCAGGCTGTCACCTTCGCAACGTGCCTGTTGGCCGCCACCTATTTCTTCACTCAATCCGCCGAAGCGACTGATTATTCTGTCTTACCTATTTTCTGGATGATCTCGTTGTTGCTTATTGGTGGTAGTCGTTTCGTTGTCAAGGTGCTGTTGCGGAGCCTGATCCAGAATTTCAGACCAAAAGAGCCTGTGATCATTTACGGTGCCGGTAGCTCCGGTATGCAGTTAGTGGTGTCATTACAAAACGGTGATCAGTACCTGCCTGTAGCCTTTGTCGACGATGGTCAAAGCATGATTGGCAGCACCGTCCACGGTATTCGAGTCTACAGCCCTAATTCACTTTACGAATTAATAGAAACCTATTCCGTGCGCCAGATTTTGTTGGCAATCCCGTCTGCGACGCACGCTGAGCGCAAAGAGATATTGAATCGACTCGAGCATTTACCGATTCACGTCCGCACTGTGCCCGATCTTTTCGACATGGTGTCCGGCAAAGTTGGTGTGGATGAGATTCGTGATATCGATATCGAAGATTTGCTAGGCAGGGACATTGTGCCGCCCAACCCTGAATTGCTAGGCGCCTGTATTACTGGGCAGTCGGTGATGGTGACCGGTGCTGGAGGTTCCATTGGTTCGGAGCTTTGTCGCCAGATTATCAATATTAGTCCGGCCAGAGTTGTGCTGCTGGACTCCTTTGAATTTGGCCTATATGCCATTGAAGAGGAGTTGCGTGAGAGCCTTGGAGCCATCGAGGGTGGTAACCAGATTAAAATCGTTGCGTTGTTAGGGTCAGTCTGCAACCAGACGCAAATGGAAAACGCGATTAAAAGTTTTGATGTTGATACGGTCTACCATGTGGCAGCTTACAAGCAGGTGCCGATGGTAGAGAAGAATATCGTTGAAGGTGCCCAGAACAATATTTTTGGCACCCTGACTTCTGCTCAGGCCGCTGAGCTCTATGGCGTTAAAAACTTTGTGCTGATTTCTACCGACAAAGCAGTTCGGCCCACTAACTTCATGGGGGCTACGAAACGATTCGCCGAGCAGGTTTTACAGGCGATGGCGCAACGGGGAAGTGCGACTCGCTTCAGTATGGTGCGTTTCGGTAATGTGCTCGGGTCATCGGGTTCAGTTGTCCCTCTATTTCGCCGACAGATTAGCAACGGAGGGCCGGTTACTGTCACGCATCCTGAAGTAACTCGATATTTTATGACTGTGCAGGAAGCTGCTCAGTTGGTAATTCAGGCCGGCTCCATGGCAACAGGTGGTGACGTCTTTGTGCTTGATATGAATGAGCCCATCCGCATCGTGGATTTGGCAAAGAAGATGGTTCATCTGATGGGCTATGACGTTAAGGATGAGAATGCCTATCGGGGGGATATTGCAGTCGAATATACTGGGCTGCGCCCAGGCGAAAAGCTTTATGAGGAACTGCTGATTGGGGAGTCGGTGACGGGAACCGAGCATCCAAAGATCATGCGCGCGGAAGAAGACACCCTGGCCTGGAACGCACTGCAAGTACTGCTGCGTCGCTTGGAGGCTGCCTGCAAAGGAATGCATCTGGCTGAAATCAAATCGGTCCTGCTGGAAGCAGTAGATGGCTTTGAACCCAAGGAAGAGATGAATGACCCGCGTTGGGATATCCCTCACCAGGCGCTAAGAGGCGAGGGCGCCCAGGGAGCAGATGAGCAATCAGTGGGGGAGCAAGCAACAGGGGAGCAACTCAAGGTTACTCCTCTGTTTAAAGACTAAGTCTAGCGCTCGAAGACTGAGTCTTCCGCGATCTGAACGGCTTGCTCAGTTAGCCCTGCGGACTGAAGTGATCACCACCGGTTCGGTCGGCACATCACTATAGACACCGCTGCGACCAGTTGTGACACCGGCAATCGCGTCAACCACATCCATGCCTTCCACCACCTCTCCGAAAACAGCATAGCCGAAACCACTCGCTGTCTCGTTACTGTGGTTCAGGAAATCGTTGTCCACTAGGTTGATGAAGAACTGGCTGGTTGCGCTGTCGACTACATTAGTCCTGGCCATGGCGAGTGTGCCGCGGTCATTTGGCAAATCAGATTTCGCTTCGTTCTTGATTGGCTCGTAAGGAGAGAGCTGAACCATATCAGCATTGAAGCCGCCGCCCTGGATCATGAATCCAGAAATGACGCGGTGAAATATCAAGCCATTGTAAAGTTCGCTGTCGGTATAACGGAGGAAATTTTCGACGGAAATGGGCGCCTTGTCTGCCCATAATTCGATGCGGATTGTACCCTTATTGGTCTCCATGACCACTACCGGATTGTCTTGAGCGAATGTGCTGAAGCTGACGCTAAACAGCAGGGCCAGAAATAGTGCTCGCATAGTGTTCTCCCTTCTGTGGATTTGATGGTGAGCTTGGTGGAGGCAAACTATAACCTAACTCACCGTGGCTGAACCACAGACGACCACAGATAAGACAAAAAGCAGAAGAAGAGGCCGGACTGGGGTTGAGGGAGAGAAATGTGGCTGCCCAACCTGGACTCGAACCAGGAACCAAGTGATTAACAGTCACCTACTCTACCATTGAGCTATTGGGCAGCAGAGTCAAAATTTTCCGCGGCATTCTAGCAGGAAATCTGGTTTCCCGTAGTCTCAGTAGCCGCCTGTCGGCAATGCTTAACTGAGGATTCCCTGAAAAGGCGCGTAGTCTAAAGAGAAATCGGAAATCGGTCAACCATCACCAAGCGTTGCGAGGGATAATGTTGTACCCTTAAGGGCCTTCCCCGCTCGAGACCAGACGACGTCACGTTTGGGGTTCGCCAGTCGATCTATGGTTGCAGTAGCCTCGCAGTATGTCTAAGCAATTCCAGTTAGAGTCAAGCTTCAAGCCCGCTGGGGATCAGCCCGCAGCCATTGCCAGCCTGGTTGAGGGGCTGGAACACGGTCTGCACGCTCAAACCCTGCTGGGCGTTACCGGGTCTGGTAAAACTTTCACCATAGCCAATGTTATTGAGCAGGTGCAGCGGCCAACCCTAGTGATGGCGCCTAACAAAACTCTCGCCGCGCAACTTTATGGTGAATTCAAGGAGTTCTTTCCGCACAACGCGGTGGAATATTTTGTCTCCTATTACGATTATTACCAGCCCGAAGCCTATGTGCCTGCGTCAGATGTCTATATAGAGAAAGACGCCTCGATCAATGACCATATTGAGCAGATGCGACTGTCCGCGACTAAGGCCTTGCTGGAGCGTCAGGATGTAATCGTAGTCGCGACAGTGTCTGCCATATATGGCCTGGGCGATCCAAATTCCTACCTGAAGATGGTCGTGCACCTCGACCGTGGTGACCGCATGGATCAGCGCAAATTGTTGCGCCGTCTGGCGGACTTGCAGTACACCCGCAATGACATGGAGCTGCGCCGTGCCACTTACCGAGTGCGAGGTGATGTCATCGATATCTATCCCGCTGAATCTGAGCGGCATGCCATCCGCATTGAGTTGTTCGATGATGAAATTGAAAAACTCTCCTATTTTGACCCGCTAACAGGCGCCTTGATCAAAGAAGTGCCCAGACTGACTGTATTCCCCAAGTCTCATTACGTGACGCCCCGGGAAAAGTTGCTGGCTACACTTGACGACATCAAAATTGAACTACGTGAACGCCTCGAGCAGCTGAATAACAACAACCGCCTGGTAGAAGCGCAGCGACTGGAGCAGCGCACAAAGTTTGATCTGGAGATGATCCAGGAGCTGGGCTACTGCAACGGCATCGAAAACTACTCCCGCTATTTGTCCGGCCGTGAATCCGGCGAGCCGCCCCCGACGCTTTATGACTATCTGCCAGACAATGCGCTGGTAGTCTCGGATGAATCTCATGTGTCGATTCCCCAGTTGGGTGCGATGTACAAGGGCGATCGCTCGCGCAAGGAAACGCTGGTGGAGTATGGCTTCCGCCTTCCTTCTGCACTGGACAACAGGCCGCTGCGTTTCGAGGAATGGGAGTCGCTCACGCCGCAGATCATCTTTGTGTCGGCAACGCCTGGTCCCTATGAGGGAGAGCATGAAGGGCAGCAGGTGCGACAGGTGGTCAGACCCACTGGCCTGATTGACCCGGAACTGGAAGTGCGCCCCGCTTCGACGCAGGTTGATGATCTGCTGTCTGAGGTGAATCGCGTGGCAGCCCTGAAGGAGCGCGTGCTGGTCACTGTATTGACTAAACGGATGGCCGAGGATTTGACAGACTACCTGGCAGAACACGATGTGAGGGTGCGCTACCTGCATTCGGATATCGATACGGTGGAGCGCTCTGAGATACTGCGAGATCTACGCCTGGGAAATTTTGATGTGCTGGTGGGCATCAATCTCCTGCGCGAAGGACTGGATATACCGGAGGTATCGCTGGTTGCCATACTGGATGCGGACAAGGAAGGGTTCCTGCGCTCCGAGCGCTCACTTATTCAAACCATGGGTCGAGCCGCTAGGAATCTGAACGGCAGGGCAATTCTTTATGCCGATACTGTGACTGGATCCATGCAGCGCGCAATGGATGAATCCAATCGTCGCCGGGAAACCCAGTTGGGCTATAACGAGGCTCACAATATCACCCCGATCGGGGTGCAGAAACGGGTGTTGGATATTATGGAAGGCGCCTACTCAGCGCCAGGCTCACGAACCCGGCAAAGAACCCGCTCAGCGGCGGAGCCGCAAGGAGATTATGGCACGCTGAACTTCGCTAATCCGGACGAAATACATAAGGAAATCACCAGGCTGGAGGCGGCCATGTATGAGCAGGCGAAGAACCTAGCATTTGAAGAGGCTGCCGCGACGCGCGACAGTATTGCCGAACTCAAGCAACAACTGCTAAGGCAATGACTTTATAGGATTTTTGCAGATAAATCCTTCGACATTGACGCCGGTAATTCCGTATAATCGCGAATCTTTTCTATCGGGACGGCAGGCTGGGGTTTTGCTAGCGAAAACCCTCGTCACATTCAGGCTCTGCATCGCATGTTTTTCCGCGATAGAGGGCTGGCGATAGGCGCGTAGCTCAGTTGGTTAGAGCGCTACCTTGACATGGTAGAGGTCACCAGTTCGAATCTGGTCGTGCCTACCATTCCATAGAAGTCTTCAACGTACAGCGGGTAAAGCGCTGTGCTTGTCATAAAGGAATTAACAAACAATGTTGGGATTGCAGCCTGGCTGCACTTCCAATTTCAAGTATTGGGTTTACGGCATGCCTCAAATCACTCTTCCAGATGGCAGTACTCGGCAATATGATCAGCCTGTAACGGTGGCTGTTGTAGCGGAATCTATCGGCCCAGGCCTTGCAAAAGCGGCCTTAGCTGGACGCGTTGACGGTGTGTTGGTAGATACCTCTTACACCATTTCCGGCGATTCAGAACTAGCAATCGTGACCGAACGTGATGATGATGGTATTGAGGTATTGCGCCATTCCTGCGCACACCTGATGGCCCAGGCTGTGCAAAGATTATTCCCTGAGGCTCAGGTGACAATTGGGCCGGTTATCGATAACGGCTTTTTTTATGATTTCGCTTTCGAGAGGCCATTTACGCCTGAAGACCTGGTTGCCATAGAAAAAAAAATGGAGGAGATCGTTAAGGAAGATTTGATCGTTGAGCGCTCTGTTTTGTCTCGCTCCGACGCCGTTGCGCTCTTTGAAGAAATGGATGAGAAGTATAAGGTCGAAATTATTGAATCTATTCCTGGTGATGAAGATTTGTCCTTTTACAAGCAAGGTGAATTTATTGACCTTTGCCGTGGGCCTCATGTGCCAAGCACCAGTAAACTCAAGGTATTTAAACTGACATCAGTAGCGGGTGCTTATTGGCGTGGAGATTCTAGCAATGAGATGCTGCAGCGAATTTATGGCACGGCCTGGCCTTCCAAGAAAGATCTGAAACTTTACCTTCAAAGACTTGAGGAAGCTGAGAAAAGAGACCATCGAAAATTGGGAAAGCAGTTGGATCTTTACCATATGAGCGATGAAGCCCCTGGGTCGGTGTTCTGGCACCCCAAGGGTTGGAAGCTTTTTCTCCAGCTGTTGGACTACATGCGCGGTCGGCAGGAGAAGGCTGAATATATTGAAGTCAATACACCCGACGTGATGGACCGCAGTTTATGGGAAACTTCGGGGCATTGGTTTAACTACCGCGAAAATATGTTCACAACACAAACTGAGGACGAGCGTGTATTTGCGCTGAAGCCCATGAATTGTCCGGGGTCAGTTTCGATGTTCGCCCAAGGTCTGAAGAGCTATCGGGATTTGCCGCTAAGAATGGCAGAATTTGGAAAGGTGCACCGATATGAGCCTTCTGGGGCTCTGCACGGACTGATGCGTGTGCGGCACTTTACTCAGGATGATGCCCATATCTACTGTACGGAATCCCAAATGGAGCAGGAGTGTATTGATGTCGTCGCTCTGGTACTCGACATCTATAAAGATTTTGGATTCGAGGATGTGGTCATCAAGTTATCCACTAGGCCCAAGCAGCGAATTGGTAGTGATGAGGTATGGGACAAGCTCGAAGGAGCGCTCATCAATGCTTTGGAAACTATGGCGCTCGAATATGTTCTATACCCTGGAGAGGGCGCATTCTATGGGCCCAAATTGGAGTTTGTATTGCGCGATGCCATCGGTCGTGACTGGCAGTGCGGTACGCTGCAAGTGGATATGAATCTGCCCGAGCGATTTGATATCTCATATGTAGATGAGAACGGCGACCGCGGCAAGCGACCAGTCATGCTGCATCGAGCTTTATTTGGGTCTTTAGAGCGCTTTATTGGGATTTTGATCGAGCATTTCGAGGGAAAATTTCCAACTTGGCTTGCGCCCGAGCAAGCTGTGGTGATGAATATCACTGATAAGCAGTCGGAATATTGCCGTAAAGTGGAAGAATCCTTGAAAAATAAAGGGTTTAGGGCCGCTGCGGACTTGAGAAATGAGAAGATCGGCTTTAAAATCCGCGAGCACTCGCTACAGAAGGTTCCCTACCTCTTGGTAGTCGGCGATAAAGAAGTGGAATCCGGAACGGTTGCAGTGCGCACACGCGGAGGAGAAGACCTGGGAGCGATGACATTTGAAAACTTTTGTGATCACTTGAGCCAGGAAATTTCCAATTACGGCCGTAGTGATAGTCAGGCCAATTGAGCGGTATCTAGTAAAGCAAGGTTTGGAAGGAGTTTGATAATTAGCATTCCAGAGAGGTCAGAGCGCTAGCGCCTATTATGAGAAGTAGTGCCAAAAAGCCACTGATTAACGAATTTATTGAAGCCGACGAAGTACGCCTGGTAGGTGCGGCGGGTGAGCAGGTTGGTATAGTGCCAATCGCAGAAGCCCGAGCGGCGGCTGAAGCAGCCAAACTTGATCTGGTGTTGATTGCACCCGAGGCAGACCCACAAGTCTGCAAGATCATGGATTATGGCAAACACATATTTGATCTGAAGAAGCAGAAAGCGGCCAATAAGAAAAAGCAGCGCCGCATTCATGTGAAAGAGGTCAAGTTTCGACCAGGGACGGAAGAAGGGGACTATCAGGTAAAACTACGCAACCTGAGTCGTTTCCTCGAAGATGGGGACAAAGCCAAGGTATCTCTGAGATTCCGAGGCCGAGAGCTCGCCCATCAACATCTTGGGCAGGAGCTGGTACAGCGGATTAGAGAGGATCTGGCGGAATTCGGCACTGTCGAGCAGGAACCCAAGATGGAAGGCCGGCAGATCGTCATGGTACTGGCACCGGTCAAGAAGCGCCAATAACTCCTGAGGTCAGTGTCTTTGATCCTGTAGCGTGCGCATTCAGCACGTGGCGCAGGGCAGGGAGAGAGCTCAGACTTTTTTGGTTGTTGGTATTTTATTAGCCATCGCATAAGCGATGAGACGTTGCGCCTTCTTCAACAGCACCGGCCCAACGTTAAATGCGGAGTAGGAAACTATGTCTAAGTTGAAGACCCACAGTGGAGCCGCCAAGCGGTTCAAGAAAACCGGTTCTGGTTTAAAGCGCAAGCGCATGAACAAGAGCCACATCCTGACCAAGAAGACCACCAAGCGTAAACGTCAGTTACGCGGCACAACTACCGTTCACTCGGCAGATGTAGCCGGCGTAAAGCGCATGCTTAGAGAGTCTTAATCCCTAAAATCAGTCAGGAGAAATTTCATGTCCCGAGTAAAACGCGGCGTCGTCGCTAATCGTCGCCATAAAAAAGTATTAAAGCAGGCCAAGGGTTATTACGGAGCCCGCAGCAGAATCTTTCGTGTTGCCAAGCAAGCGGTAACTAAGGCAGGTCAGTATGCTTTCCGTGACCGACGCGCCAAGAAGCGCGTATTCCGATCGCTATGGATCACCCGAATCAATGCTCAGGCCAGGGAAAATGGCATGAGCTATAGCCAGCTGATTGCCGGTCTCAAGAAGGCCAACATTGAAGTTGATCGTCGCGTGCTAGCTGATTTGGCTGTGCACGACAAGCCCGCTTTCAACGCTATCGTCGACCAAGCCAAAGCCAGCCTAGCGGCCTAAATTTGCGCCAGCGAGCAGTTCATCATGGCTGATTCGGAAACCTTACTGGCGGAAGCACTCCAAGCAATCGAGCATGCCGGTGATGAAAAATCACTGGATTCGCTGCGCGTTCATTATTTGGGTAAAAAGGGCAGCTTCACTGATCTGTTGAAGTCTCTTGGCCAATTACCGGCCGATGAGCGCCCGGCAGCTGGCGAGAGGATTAATCAGGCGAAAAAGGCTCTGCAGCAGGCCATCGAATCCCGCAAGGGAGAGTTGGTCAGTGCTG
>Ga0315330_10001393_pt1 | contig 16227 bp, 15 predicted proteins | sample M140m34915metaG_FD_203453 | JGI IMG/M metagenome (GOLD analysis project Ga0315330, IMG submission 203453) | Ammonia-oxidizing marine archaeal communities from Monterey Bay, California, United States - M1 40m 34915 | ecosystem: Environmental > Aquatic > Marine > Intertidal zone | place: USA...
TCACACCTCAAACCTCAAACCTCAAACCTCAAACCTCAAACCTCAAACAAGGTTATCGTTCTAAAGTCACCTTAAAATTCGGTACAATCCCTCTTTCTTTCTTGGTCGCTTCCAGAGGTTTACACCATGGCGCAGTACGTATTTTCGATGTCTCGGGTGGGTAAAGTTGTGCCACCCAACAGAACCATTCTCAAAGATATTTCGCTGTCGTTTTTCCCCGGCGCAAAGATCGGTGTGCTAGGCCTCAATGGGTCTGGTAAATCCAGCTTACTGCGGATCATGGCTGGGCTCGACCAGGAACATCTCGGAGAAGCTCGGCCGCAACCTGAGCTCAATATTGGCTACCTTGCTCAAGAACCAGAGCTGGATCCCGATAAAGATGTGCTTGGCAATGTTGAAGACGGTGTGCGTGCAATCAAGGATCTGATGGATGAGTTCAACGCAATCAGCGATCGTTTCGCCGAACCGATGTCGGATGACGAGATGACCGAATTACTCGACCGGCAGGGTTCTCTGCAGTTAAAAATTGACGCCATGGACGGTTGGGATTTGGAACGGAAAATTGAAGTTGCGGCTGACGCCCTGCGCCTGCCACCTTTCAACAGCCCAGTAACCACCCTTTCGGGAGGAGAAAAACGTCGGGTCGCCCTATGTCGACTACTTCTGTCGAATCCCGATATGCTGCTACTCGACGAGCCGACGAACCATCTCGATGCAGAAAGCGTAGGCTGGCTGGAGCACTTTTTAACAGAATTCCCAGGAACCGTGGTCGCTATTACCCATGACCGCTACTTCCTCGACAATGCAGCCGGATGGATCCTCGAGCTCGATCGAGGTCAGGGCATTCCCTATGAGGGCAACTATTCCGCTTGGCTCGAAGCCAAAGAAAAACGCCTTCAGGTCGAACAGCGCCAGGAGCAGTCACGACAAAAGACCATTAAGGCCGAACTTGAATGGGTCCGATCCCAGCCAAAAGCGAGACAAGCAAAAAATAGAGCCAGACTCGCGCGATTCGATGAGCTGAACTCTCAGGAATTTCAAACTCGCAATGAAACCCAAGAGCTCTATATTCCCCCAGGGCCAAGACTGGGAGATCGCGTTTTAGAAGTCAGCGGGGTCAGTAAGGCTTATGAAGACCGTTTGCTGATCAACGATCTCAGCTTCAGTGCGCCTAAGGGCAGCATCATCGGCATTATCGGCGGTAATGGCGCAGGTAAGTCGACCCTCTTTCGAATGATTAGCGGTCAAGAAACACCCGATTCTGGCACCATCGAATTGGGCGACACGGTGCAACTCGGCTTTGTTGATCAAAGTCGCGATTCCTTGAACGATGACAACACTGTTTGGGAGGAAATTTCTGAGGGTAGCGAGCTAATTCGAATTGGAAAATATGAGACGCCATCTAGGTCGTATGTTGGACGGTTCAATTTTAAGGGTGCAGATCAGCAAAAACTCGTCAAGGACCTGTCCGGCGGTGAGCGCAACCGGGTTCATTTGGCGAAACTGCTCAAGATCGGCGCGAACTTTTTACTGCTAGACGAACCCACGAACGATCTCGATGTCGAAACTCTCAGAGCCTTAGAATCTGCGATCGAGGCTTACCCCGGTTCCATCATGGTGATCTCCCACGATCGATGGTTTTTGGACCGTATTGCCACGCATATCCTCGCTTTCGAGGGCGACAGTCAGGCCTACTTTTTCGAAGGCAATTACTCAGAGTATGAAGTCGACCGCAAAAAGCGGATGGGCACACAGGACCTTACACCGACCCGAGTGCGCTATAAGAAACTCGCAAACTGAACTAGATCCAATCGTTCAATTGCTCCAGAGCTTCGCCAAGGTGCGTGATTCCCTTTAGGGACATGCCGTCGATCGCTTGTTTGGCCATATTGCCCTTGGGCACCAGAGCCCTTTTAAAACCATGTTTTGCCGCCTCTCGCAGACGCTCCTGACCGTTGGGTACAGGCCTGATTTCTCCCGACAAGCCAACTTCACCAAAGCAAATCAGATCCCGAGGAAGTGGCCGGTTCCTAAAGCTGGAAATCACCGCCATCAAGACCGCCAGATCACTGCTGGTTTCGTCCACTCGAATCCCGCCGACAGCATTGATATAGACATCCTGATCAGCAACTTGTAGCCCGCCATGACGGCTGAGCACGGCCAACAACATGGCCAAACGATTCTGTTCAAAGCCAACCGCAATTCTACGGGGATTAGAAAATGCACTTTGATCAACCAAGGCTTGAGCTTCGACCAACAGCGGTCGGGTTCCTTCCCAAATGGCCATTACCACACTGCCCGGCGCGTCAATCTCGGCACGGTTTAAAAAGATGGCTGAGGGATTGACAACATCCTTGAGCCCCTGCTCTGTCATCGCGAAGATACCCAGCTCATTAACAGCACCAAATCGATTTTTGATTGAGCGCAAGGTTCGGTAACGACCGTCGGCATCGCCCTCCAGCATTAAAAACGCATCGATCATATGCTCAAGTACCCGCGGGCCTGCCAGGTTGCCTTCCTTAGTCACATGCCCCACGAGCATCAAAATGGTGTCGCTTTGCTTGGCTTTTTGAATCAGTGCAGCTGCAGACTCCCGCACCTGAGAGACGCTTCCTGGCGCAGAATCGACGGTTTCACTCTGCATGACCTGAATAGAGTCAATCACAATCAACTTAGGTTGCTCCTGATCCCAAACCGCAAGAATCGTCTCGACACTGGTTTCGGACATCACTTTGATTTGATCTGTCTTCAGTCTCAACCTGTGCGCCCGAAGCGCAACCTGAGAGAGACTTTCCTCCCCTGTGACATACAGCGATGGAATTGTCCCTGCCAATTTGCAGAGAATTTGAATGAGCAACGTGCTTTTACCTGCTCCGGGTGATCCACTGATCAGAACCGCTGACCCCGGAACCAAACCACCGCCCAGAACCCGATTGAACTCCTCTGAAGGCGCTGGCAGTCTTGGCTTGACCTCAGTAGATACCGCATTCAGAGTTTGAACGGGCTCGAGCAATCCAGAAAAGCCGCCAGATCTACGGTCAGACTGGGCTTTACCTAAATGAATCTGCTTTAGCGTGTTCCATGCGCTACAGTCAAAACATTGGCCCTGCCACTTCGTATATTCAGACCCGCAGTCACTGCAGACAAATGCCAGCTTTGCTTTTTTCACAATCAACTACTCTTGATAGATTCTGGGGACACGCGCAGCCAGTCCGCACATTAGGACATAAGACAAGGTTCCGGCCTGGGCCGCAACCTCCTCGATAGCAACGTGCTGGCCCCACAGCTCAGCGCGATCGCCAACTGAGGGCGGCGCTCCGGACACTGAAATCGTTAACATGTCCATAGAAATACGGCCCAGCACGGTTTCACGCTGACCGTTCAATCCAACCGGTGTATCCAGATTAATTTCTCGAGGGTAACCGTCTGCATAACCGATCGCCAACACCGCCACCGTACAATCGGCTTGGGCCTGCCAACGACTGCCATAGCCAACCCGGTCGCCTCTTCGCAATTGTTTGACCGCAATGACCGGCGCGGTCAGCTCCATGACGGGACGCAAATCAACGGACCGACTCATAAAGGGGTTCGCTCCATACAACATGATCCCTGGCCTGACCCAGGCTTGATCGGTCCCCAAACCAGAAAGAATCGCGGCTGAGTTTGATAGGCTACCGGGTAATCCAAATCGCTGGATTTGAGCTAAAAAGGTTTCGAGTTGCTCATTGTTTTTGGCATTACTCGGATCGTCAGCATCCGAGAAATGACTGACCAATCCAAGCACCCTCGCTTCCGGCAGCGCCTTTAAGCAGCCTTCCAGATCTTTCAGACCGAGACCTAATCGATGCATCCCGGTGTCGAATTTTAGCCAAACATTCACTCCCGAACTTTGAAACAAACCCAATTGCTCTGGATGATGCAGCACAAGGTCGATGCCATAACGCTCCGCCAGGCGAACGCCGTGCTGATCGATTAAGCCCGATAAAACGGTGATCGGATGATTGATCCCAGATTCGCGCAATGCGACCGCTTCGCTGATTCGTGCAACCGCAAAAGCGTCAGCGCTCCCAAGGTGTTTTGCTACGGCTTCGGCGCCATGACCGTAAGCATCGGCCTTGATCACAGCCATAATTTGGCTTGTCGGCGCAGCGGCACGGGCTACATTGAAGTTATAGGTTAGGCTTGCGAGATCAATTCGTACTGAAGCGTCCTGATCATTCACTCGTAGTAGTCTTCATAATCTCTGGCTAAGTCTTCGAACTTTGTATATTGCCCGATAAACGCAAGCTTTTTACGACCGATGGGTCCATTACGTTGTTTTAGAATGATGATTTCAGCAACGCCCCGGTCAGGCGTATCCTCGTGATAGACCTCATCCCGATATACAGCCATGATCAAGTCCGCGTCCTGTTCGATGGCGCCAGACTCTCGCAAGTCGGACATGATCGGCCGTTTATCGGTTCTCTGTTCGAGACTACGATTTAGCTGGGATCCGGCAATCACTGGGCAATCAAACTCTTTTGCGATCGATTTAAGCGATCGAGAAATCTCCGAGATCTCAACCGCTCTGTTTTCTGGTGTGCTGGAGGTTTGCATCAACTGCAGATAATCCACCACGATCATACCAATCGCGCCATGTTCGCGAACTATCCTGCGGCTTCTTGAACGCATTTCATTGGGTGTTAGGCCCGGCGTATCGTCAACGAAGAGGGGCTTATCATTGAGCAGGGTCACCGCGGAGGTTAGGCGAGGCCAGTCATCATCACCAAGCTGGCCACTTCGAATTTTACTTTGGTCGATCCGGCCGAGTGACGACAGCATTCGCATAATCAGCGAATGCGACGGCATCTCTAAGCTGAACACCACCACTGGTTTTTCTCCGGAAATAACCGCACTTTCGGCGACATTCATCATAAAGGCCGTTTTACCCATCGAGGGGCGACCGGCAACAATCACCAAATCAGCGGCTTGAAGACCACCGGTGATTGTATCGATGTCCTGAAATCCTGAGCTGATTCCAGTCAAAGCGCCTTTGGTCAGGTAGAGTTCATCGATTTTTTCGACGGCTCTGGCGAGCAGTGGTCGAACGGACTCAGGGCCCCCACGACTAGGACGTTCGTCACCGATCTTGAAGACTTTGCCTTCTGCCTCGTCAATCAAGCGAGCGCTGTCGCGACCTTGAGGGTTAAAACCACTCTCCGCAATCTCATGAGCGACGCCAATGAGTTTGCGAACCGTTGCACGTTCTTGAACAATATCGGCATAGGCAGCAACGTTGGATGCTGTTGGCGTTCCGGATGCGAGTTCCGTCAGATAGCCCAAACCGCCCACATCTTCTAGCTCACCATGTAACTCGAGCGATTCAGCGAGGGTCACGATGTCTAGGGGTTTATTCTGGCTGATGAGCCATTCCATGGCTCGAAAAATGGGTCGGTGCTCAGATCGATAGAAATCGTCTGCAGTCACCAGTGCTGAGATTCTATCCCAGGCCTCGCTATCGAGCATTAAACCACCCAACACTGAACGTTCCGCCTCAATAGAATGCGGCGGGACCTTCAGGGCTTGATGATCATCCATGTCGATGGCCAAAAGTCGTTCTCAGTGGGATCCAATCTTTAGACTAATGGATTGGTCTTAGGATGGAAATGCTTCCTCGGCTTCAATCATGACCGTCACTTGAGCGCTGACCTCTGGGTGCAGATAAACCTCTACCTGGTATTCCCCCAGAGCTCGCAGAGGACCTTCTGGAAGTCTGACTTCGCTCCGATCAATTTCAACCCCTGCGTCGGTAGCAGCATCGGCGATGTCTCGCACCGTTACCGAACCAAAAAGCTTGCCCTCTTCCCCTGCGTTGGCAGCAATCGTCAAGGATAAGGCATTGACCTTTTCCGCACGAGTTTGAGCAGCGCTGCGCTGAGCATCGGCTTCCTTCTGCAACTCCGCCCGTCGAGATTCAAATTCCGCGATATTGGTTGCCGTGGCCGTAACAGCTTTGCCCTGGGGCACTAGGTAGTTTCGCCCGTAACCCGGTTTGACCGTGACTTGATCACCCAGCCCACCTAGGTTTGCAACATTTTCGAGTAGTATGACTTCCATAATCCTAATCCTCTTTTGACCTCATTCTTTGTCTAATATCCATCGCACTATCAACAGTGACCAAGACGACCAATGCGGCGCAGACTGCCTGAAAAAAAAGCAACAACGTCACATAAAACATTACGTACCACTGGTGCGAGACGCCTCGCGCAGCCAGTATTTCGTGAACCAAGCCAGCACCGATGACAACAAACGGTACTGTTAAGAGCCCTAGCCACGAACCCATCCCATCTTGTACCGCCAGCAAAAGCCCGACCAACACAATAGGCACCACGGCCTTTAGCGATAACCTTGTTTGCTTAAGCTCTTGTCCAAACCCACCTGGATTAAACAAAACGCTCTGCCACCAACGTGACAACATCAGCGCACCCACCATCAGATACGCTTGGCCCATGGCCAAAAAACTCACCGCCTGACGTCGCCCTTCATCAACACTCACGGGGTTCAAATTTTGTTCGACGGCCAGTTGTTCAACCATCCCGACGTACCACTCCACAAACGTGATCAGGATTGGTTCTGAGATCACAGAAAACAAAAGGCTTCCTACCCCTGACGCGACCACACAGGCATAGAGGGTAAGCTCCCAAGAGCCCGTCAGGCGCAACGTCACCGCAATCACTACCGTTCCGGCAAGCGCGATCAGTCCACTCGAATCGCCACCCACCTGAAAGGCCACAATCAAAGGCAATGCTGCCCAGAGAGAGACCAAAGCGCCTTCCTTGAGTCCTTGCCGCAAAACGATCAAAGCCACAATGGCGGCACCAATCCAACTTACGAGTGGCAATGCTGAGGCAATAGCCGCAGCACCGCTGGCCTGTACTCGGCCTCGCATCACAAAAGCGGCGAGCCCTTTCACAATAATCCTAAAGGGCCGCTACTTGTGCGCGTCGGTATAGGGCAGTAGCGAAAGATAACGTGCGCGTTTGACTGCCTTAGCAAGTTGCCTCTGATACTTGGCCTTTGTTCCCGTAATTCGACTGGGAACAATTTTCCCTGTTTCGGTAATATAGGCTTTCAATAGCTCGACATCTTTGTAGTCGACTTCCGTAATCCCTTCAGCGGTGAACCGACAATACTTTCTTCTTCTAAAGAATCTAGACATGGTTATTCTCCCCCGGATTCGGCAGTGGCTGGTGCAGCGGACTCTGGAGCCGCTTCAGTCGCTGCCGCCGCAGCTTTCGCTTCGGCACGGGCATTACGACTATCTTCACGGTCTTTGCGTTCTTTGCTCTCGTTCTCAATCTTCATGATAGGCGAGACAACGGTGTCCGCTTGCTTTCTGCCCATGATCATATTTCGGATTACCGCATCATTGAATCGAAAGGCATCGCTGAGCTCTTCCAAGGTTTCAAGACCACATTCGATGTTTAACATCGCGTAGTGTGCTTTGAAGATTTTATTAATGGGGTAAGCCAATTGACGCCTGCCCCAATCCTCGACACGGTGTACTGTCCCGCCGCCTTGGCTAATCATGTTTGAATAGCGTTCGATCATCCCTGGGACCTGCTCGCTTTGTCCAGGGTGCACTAGAAATACGACTTCATAATGCCGCATAGAGATCTCCTCTTGGTAGTTGCTACCCAGTCATACTGGTGCAGCAAGGAGTGAATGAAATTACTGGGCGCGCAGTGTACGAAATTGGCTTCTAAGATGCAAATGAAGACAACCCTTAGGTTGATCGCTGCCGGCAGAGTTCATAGAGGCAGATACCGGTTGCCACACTGACATTCAGGTTAAATGCGTCTCGGTGCATGGGGATTTCTACAAGACAATCACACTGCTTACGCGTGTTTAAACGTAGACCCTCTCCCTCGGATCCCATCACCAACACAATGTCCGTACGGAGATCAAATTCAGCGAGGCTAACGTCAGACCCTAGGGCCGTTCCAACAACCCAATAACCTGCTGATTTCATTTGACGAAGACTACGAGAGAGATTGGTCACTTCGACCACAGGAATTTCAGCCGCAGCGCCCGCGGATCGTTTCATTACAATGGCATTGAGGGGCGCTGAACCGTGTTTCGGCACAACCACCGCATCAACCCCGAACGTCAACGCACTGCGCAAGCAAGCGCCTAAATTACCTGGATCCGTAACACCGTCCAGAACCAGTAAAGTTCGGGGAATCTCCTTGGGAGCTAGAAAGGCATCCAGTGTCTCAACAATCTGAATTACCGCCTCGGACGTGAGCAATGCCAACCCTTGATGCTCGACCACAGCGCCTAAACGCTGATCAAATGCCTCCAGGGAGACCCGCTCGACAGCAATCTGTTTTGAGTGCGCAAGGGCGATCAGGGTCTCAACACGCCCGGTCACCTTGCCGCTTCTGATGAGCAAAACCCCCGAGCCGATCTGTGGCAGGCGCTGGGCAACCGGGTGAAAACCATAAATCCAGTGATCAGCCACGTCGAGTTCGTTTCCGTTTACTCGGCTCGCGACCTGAGGTTGTTTTTTGGCCCCGTTTTTTAGGACTGCGTCCCGAAGACTCTCCCCGGCGATGAAGCGGCCGATGCTCAGAGAGTGACAGTGACACTTGACCCAGCATCGCATCCACGCGGTCGATTTGAACCACGACTCGATCGCCTAAACTAAACACCCGCCCAGAGCGTGATCCGATCAGAGCACCTCGATCTTGATCGAATCGATAATGGTCATCCGCGAGGCTAGAGACATGAATCAAACCCTCTGCCATCATCGGTTCAATATTCACAAAAAGACCAAATTTAACTGCGGTCGTGATGACCCCTTCAAAAGACTCACCCAAATATTTTTTTAGGTATTCACACTTTAGCCATTCCAGGACTTCAAATACCGCAGCATCCGCACGTCTTTCTGTCAGGCTGGCTTGTTCACCCAAAGCTTGCATCCGGGCCTCTTCATTGGCGGGCGGTAATTTGAGTTGCTTCTGGGTACGCTCGGCAGTCACAACGGACTTTACTAATCGATGGTTCATCAGATCGGCTAAGCGCCGAATAGGCGATGTAAAGTGCGCATAACCCTCATAATTAAGCCCAAAATGTTGGCGGCGATCGGGGGTATAGATCGCCTGATTCATCGTCCGCAAAATCAGCATTTGCAAAACAGCGCCCGCCGGCTGATCTCTGCTTGCATCCAACACCTTTTGAAAATCCTGGGTCGTCACCTTGGCTTGATCCGCATCGAAGGCGATCCCAAATTGAGCCAATATAGAGGCTAACCGCGTAACCCGCTCGGCATCGGGCTCATCGTGCACTCGATACAATCCCAACTGGCCTGAAGATGCAATCAGGTCTGCCATCGCAACATTGGCCGCCAACATACATTCTTCAATTAACTTATGCGCATCGGTGCGGACCCGCTGCGCCATCACTGATAATGCACCGGTTTCGTCCCACTCGATATTCAGCTCCGATGTTTCGATCTCGAGGGCCCCTCGCTTCGCTCGTCTCTCAAGTAGTTTTTGATAGACGCTTGAGAGCATTGTTATGTTCTGGGCGATGGGCTCCCCCAGAGCATCCAGCGCGTTAGGATCTGTGATGCAGGTCGCGACATCTTCGTAGATGAGCCGAGCGCTGGATTGGATGACCGCTTCTAGGAATCTAAAGGCAATACGATGACCCGAGGCGTCAAAATCCATCACGCAGACCACCGCTAATCGATCTTCCAAGGGCTTTAAGGAACAAAGACCGTTGCTCAGTTTCTCAGGCAACATCGGCACCACCCATTGCGGGAAGTAAACGCTGGTGCCCCGCCTGATGGCTTCGGTTTCAAGCGGCGAACCCGGGGTTACGTAATGGGCGACATCGGCGATCGCGACCCAAAGCCTGAATCCAGAACCTGTTGATTCGGCAAATACGGCATCATCAAAGTCTTTCGCGTCTTGACCATCGATGGTCACAAACGGCAGGTGCCTCAGATCTTCTCGATGTTTGAGATCTTTGGCATTGAGATGATTTTTGATGGCCTTTACCTCAACCAGAACCTCCTCTGGAAATTCAAAGGGAATATCGTGATTCCTCAGAGCAACTTCAATTTCAACATCTGGGCTCATCTCCTCGGCTAAGACCTTATCGATTCGCCCACAAAACATGCCCCGCCGTTGCGCCGTTGCGAGCTCAACTTCGACAATCTGCCCAATGCTGAGCTCGAACTTATTGCTCTCTTCGAGTTGAATGGGATGATGCAGGCTCCGAGAGAGGGGTTCCACATACAGACCTTCACGGGAAGATTGTATTCGGCCTGTCACACGACTAATCGGGCGCTCTAGGACAGTCTCAATGCGTGCTTGGGATCGCGACCGAGTCCCGTCCTCAATCAGTGTGGCTTGCACGCGATCCCCATGCAGAACTTTTTTCATTTCCTGGTAGCTCAAATAGATATCATCTGCTTCTGCATCAAGGACCAAGAACCCAAAGCCATCTCGATGCGCCGAGACAGTCCCTTCAAGCAGCGATGGCGCGGGTCTAGACGAATACCCCGACCGAGCATTCATTGAGACTTGGCCGCTTCTCAGCATCGCAGCCAAGCGAGATTTCAAAGCTTTTTTAGACTCAGGGGTATCGATCGATAATCGACCGGCGATTTGCTTTGCTGTGAGCGGTTTACCCGCCTCGTCTAACAAGGTGAGAATCCATTCTCGGCTCGCAATCGGCACCGCATAGCGCGCGGCTTCTCGTGATGCCTTGGGGTCTTTTTGACTCAAATTATTGTCCTTGCAACTGCTGTTGCGGTCCGGCTCGCGTTGACAGAATCACTAGGTCCTAGTAATCTGCGGCTCCTCTTCGCCGAGGTGGTGGAATTGGTAGACACGCTAGCTTCAGGTGCTAGTGGGGGAAACCCCGTGGAGGTTCAAGTCCTCTCCTCGGCACCATTTTTGTCGCATCGGATCGGCGGTTGCCTTACTGTCGGCCTTCTAGCTTTTTATTATACCGGGAATCGCCGTCGAGCACCGCTCATTTATCGGACTGGGTCTCTGATCCTTGCCTAACCATCAAACCCTTCTTAAGCTTCGAAGGCTTCGATCTCAGACCGACTTAACCCGGCTTTTTCTGCGGCCGAACAAATTGCACCCCAGGATTGCTCATCAATCGGTATTCCTTGAGTAAGCCGGCGGGCTCGACTTGCGCGTTCAGGATCCCCCGGCAACTGCACTTGATCAAATCCCTCAGCAGGCGCAGCACTTCGCGCGTACGCTTGCATCCCAGCAACTTCCCGGGCAAAGCCCGCCGCACCGCCGAACACATCAGGGTCAAGGATCAACATCAGCATGTGATTTACAGTCATTTCTTGCTGTTTGTCTAAATCCTGCATCGTCCACTCACCGGCCAATGCGCCGCCAAGCAACTCACACATGAGCGCGAGCCCAGAGCCTTTGTGTCCTCCAAAAGGCCCCAAAGACCCTCCCTCAGCAATCGCGTTAGCATCCTGAGTTGGCCGACCGGCTGCATCAAACAAGGCGCCTTCTGGGACCGGTTCACCTTTCATATTTGCAACCCGAACTTTACCCAGGGCAATGGCACTGGTTGCCATGTCCAAAATCAGCGGCGCTTTTTCAGTTGGAACGCCGCAGCAAAAGGGGTTCGTTTGTAATCTTTTTTCTCGGCTACCCCAAAGCGACACAAAGGGTGGGTGTCCAACAACATTGACGAAATGAATCGAGACCATTCCCGCGGCGACGCAGTGTTCGGCATACGTTCCGATGCGACCCAGATGATAGTTATTGCGCGCACCCACGCAGGCCAAGCCCAGTTGTTTTGCTTTTTCAATGCCAAGATCCGTCGCCTGTCGTCCGACGACCTGTCCCAAACCAAATCCGCCGTCAGTCAGCAAGACGGCGCCATGATCCTTCAAAACCGACGCGTTTTCGTTGACCTTGAGCCCCCCCCTTAAAGCACTGCCCACATAGTTGGGGATCATCCCAACGCCGTGGGAATCGTGTCCCTTCAAGTTGGCTTCAACAAGATGAGCTGCTGTCTCAAGCGCTTTGTCAGGTTCTGTACCGAGGCGTTCGAAAATGGTTTGAGCAAATGATTTTAGCTTGAGATGATCGATGATCACTGAACATTCCTTATGGAAGTAGATTGGAGGTCGCGACCGGTTGTCTGCTGACGGTTGTCCGCTCATTGAAAGCATTCGGTCAATGAGGGATCCATCTCAAAGTCACCGTTTTGCATTTAGGCGGAAAAACGATAGCCACGTCAAGCTCTGCACTTTGTGCTGCATTAAAAGCGCTGTCTTCGCCGCGATCCGCTGAGCGCCTCATCGCAACATGATGGTAACGCTGGCTCTAAGGTGGCAACGCTTAAGAATTCACTGGAGCCGACATCTTAACTCCTCAGACAGTCAGATCAATCTAGCGATGATCTGAGGATTGTTTCTGCTCGGTCGGGTCCAGTCGAGACAATATCGACCGGGACACCACAAATCGATTCGATTCGGGCGAGATAGGCTTGGGCGGTGAGCGGCAACGCATCAAAAGACTGGAGTCCTGCCGTCGGTGCATCCCAGCCTGGCAGAAATTCGTAGACCGGTGCTGGCCGTCCCTGCTCGTCTATCTCATAGTCAACGCAAAGACCAATCTCTTTAAGACCATCGAGCACGTCGAGCTTCGTCATACACAGTGCGGACAGACTGTTCATCTCGACAACCCTTCGAAGCGCCGCCAAATCCAGCCAACCGCAGCGCCTTGGCCGTCCCGTTGTGGCTCCAAATTCATGACCCACTTCAGCGAGATGGCGGCCCGTCTCATCATGGAGTTCCGTTGGGAAGGGTCCTTCTCCGACCCGGGTGGTATAGGCTTTCGTGATCCCTAAAATATAATCAAGATACAAAGGCCCGACCCCGCAGCCCGCACTGATTGCGCCTGCAGTTGTATTTGATGACGTCACAAAGGGATAGGTCCCGTGATCAATATCGAGCAACGCACCTTGGGCTCCCTCGAATAAAACCGCGGCGCCTGAACGCCGATAGTCTGCCAAGGTCGTCAAAACATCCCCCATCATGGGCTTGAGGGCCTCCACATAATCCAGACTTGCTGCCAGGCATTCCGCCAGACTCACAGGCTCGGCCTCATAGTACTGCTCGAGCATAAAGTTATGATATTCAAGCAGCCCTTCCATCTTATAAATCAGCTGCTCACGATCCAGCAAATCTCGGAGCCTTAAGCCCCTGCGTCCGACTTTGTCTTCATAAGCAGGACCAATCCCTCGGCCGGTAGTGCCTATTTTTTGGTTACCACGCCTAAGTTCCACGCAACGATCGAGGGCCACGTGATAGGGCATGATTAATGGACAATCCAGGCTCAGTAACATCCGATCTCGAACACTGACACCGGTTTCTTCGAGTTCAGCGATTTCCTTCATCAAATCGGGTATCGACAGCACAACGCCATTACCAATCAGACAGCGAACACCTGGATGCAAGATGCCCGATGGGATCAGATGGAGCACGGTCTTTTTCCCTTCGACCACTAGGGTGTGTCCTGCGTTGTGGCCGCCCTGAAACCGAACAACTGCGGCAACGTCTTCTGTCAACAGGTCAACGATCTTACCCTTACCTTCATCCCCCCAATGGGTTCCGATGACCACTACGTTCTTTTTACTCATCGGAACCCTTACCTCGCTTGTCCGCTTTCATGAATTCTGCTCAATCGGTTGAAGATTCCAAGCTCCATCTACCCAGGCCAAACGTGAATCCTCTGGTTTCTGCTCGGCTGAACCCTCAACGACGATATAACCTTGAGAACGCAAAGCAGCAATGGCAGACCATTTTTCCACAATATTCATTGTGCTGCCTGAATCACAGTGGACAACTTTTGCTGCTGGGGTTTCAGAAATTTGATCGCTGACGGAGAGTAACTCTATATCGAACCCAGTCGCTGCTCTGGCTCGACCAAACACGGCACCAATATTATCGTAACGCCCACCCTTAGCTACGGTTTGCCCGGAGTCGGGTAGAAATACAGAAAAAACAACCCCGGTATGGTACTCAAATCCACGTAACTCAGACAGATCGAAGCTCAGTTGGACATTGGGGAACCTTTGCTTGATGGCCCCGCTCAATTCAGCGAGATTATCAATCGCCATAGCGATTTGTGGCCAGTCCTTAACCAAGGCTCCCGCCGTATCTAAAATCGCAGCATCTCCGGACAGGCGAGGTAGCTCGCAAATCAAGCCAGCAAGCATGGGGGGCAATTCCTGTTCCCGAACCTTTTCCGCGAGAGCATCGTGGGATTTTCTTTGAACCAAAGAAAATATCTCTGACTGCTGGTCTTGATTAAGATTCGCCTGACCCAGAAGACACCGAAAAATACTGACATCACCCAGCTCCAATTGAACGCCCTCCAAACCCAAAGCATTCAACGTCTCCATCAATAGACTGATCATTTCAACGTCGCCGGAAAGTTCCGGTTCACCAAAAAGCTCTGCGCCCACCTTCAGAGGCGTTCTTGAGGCCAACATATGATCCGGGCGGCTTTGCAGGACAAAGTCTGCGTAACACAATCTCGTAACCGACGAGCGACCTAGACTATGGGCGTCGATCCGTGCCGTTTGGGGAGTTAGGTCCGCAGGCAGACCCATCATGCGACCCGTCAGTTGATCGATCACTTTAAACGTTTTGAGGTCTAAATCTTGGCCCGTCCCGGTCAGTAGCGATTCTAAGAATTCGAGTTTTGGGGGAATGACATATTGGTACCCCCAGAGCTTAAAAAGATCTAAGCAGACGCGGCGGGCTTGTTCCAACTTAGCGGCGGGTTCTGGAAGAATATCTTCAACACCATCGGGCAACAGCCAGTGCTCAATCGTCATAGTGGCGGACCATCCTAACCGTTCAACAAGTAGAGAAGTCCTGTCCCTAGCAACATCATTGCCAGCCCATAACTTCTCAGCGCGTTATCTTCCATATCCTGAACGGCGGAGACAAGACGTTTCCAACGATTAGGTGCCGCAAAAGGAATCAGGCCTTCAAGGACCAAAACTAGGCACAAGGCCACCCACAAGTCATCAAGGTCCATAAGTCCCTACCTCAACCAAGGGTTGTCTCAGTTTTTTAAGGACTGGCTATCGTTCAGATACTTGAAAAAATCACTGTTGGGATCGAGCAGTAAAATGTCGCTTTTTTCAGCAAATGTTCGTTTATAGGCTGCCATGCTTCGATAAAACTTGTAGAACTCTTTGTCTTGGTTGAAGGCCCGAGCATAGGAGGCCGCCGCCTCAGCGTCGCCATTACCCCTGACAATCTCTGCATCTCCGTACGCTTCCGCGAGGATTACCTCTCGTTGCTTATCTGCATCTGCGCGAATTCCAACCGCTAATTCTTGTCCCTTGGCGCGATGCTCCTTGGCCTCGATATCTCGCTCGGTGTTCATTCGCATGTAGACGGATTGACTCACTTCCTGAGGTAAATCAATTCGCTTAACACGAACATCAACCACCTCGACACCCAGTTCAGCATCCGCGACCTCGTTGAGCGCCACCACAAGCGCTTCCATCAACTCGTCGCGCTGCCCTGAGACCACTTCGTGCAGGGTTCGCTTGCTGATTTCGTTTCGAAGGCCATTGTTGATCCGTTGCTTTAAGAGCTCTTCAGCTCGCCTCTGATCACCTGAGGTGGCTGTATAGTAGGTTTCGACTTTTTTAACCCTGAACTTAGCAAAGGAATCAACGATCAATGCCTTTTTTTCCAGCGTCAAAAATCGTTCTGCAGGCGCATCGACGGTCAGTACTCTGCCATCGAATATGCGTACTTCTTCCATGAAAGGCAGTTTCAGATGGATGCCCGTTGAAATATCAGGATTAACCACCTTACCCAATCTGAGTAAGACCCCCCGCTCCATTTCATTGACGATATACACCGAACTTGATCCGATCAGAACCAACCCCGCCAGAAGAATCATGATTACCGCTAATCGATTAGACATATTAGTCTCCTAAACTACTGACGATCTCGACGGCTGCGAGCAGACGTCGTGTCTTGGGGTCTTTGAGAAACCGAGTCAGACCCAGCCATACCATTGCCGCGGACGGTTTGTCCGCCCTGCTGCATCATGCGATCGAGCGGGATATACATCATGTTATTGCCGCCCTCGACATCGATCATCACTTTTGATGAGTTAGACATCACCGCCTCCATCGTATCGAGGTACATGCGCT
>Ga0315330_10001397_pt1 | contig 16213 bp, 12 predicted proteins | sample M140m34915metaG_FD_203453 | JGI IMG/M metagenome (GOLD analysis project Ga0315330, IMG submission 203453) | Ammonia-oxidizing marine archaeal communities from Monterey Bay, California, United States - M1 40m 34915 | ecosystem: Environmental > Aquatic > Marine > Intertidal zone | place: USA...
AGGTTTGTTCAACCTGCCACAGCACGGCGACGATTTCTCGAGCTGCGGGCTTCAGTACTGCTGCTGAGTGGCGCAAATTATTCTCTACTATGATTGAGTTGAACGATGCTCAGGCGACTGCTATAGCCAGTTATCTAGCTGAACATTTTCCTGAAGATGTTTCCCAACGTCCGAATCTCATTGCCGGAGATAGTAAAATCGAAATTATTGAATGGACTGTTCCTACTCTCGGTCAACGCTCTCGAGATCCGGTAGAGGCGCCAGATGGCTCTATTTGGTGGGCGGGTATGTGGGCGAGTCTGACAGGGCGCCTTGATCCAGAAACCGGCTTCATGGAAGAGTACAAATTACCACCCACTTCCCGACCTCATACGGTTGTGCCCGATGCCCAGGGCAATATCTGGTACACAGGCAACAGTAATGCCAGTGTAGGCAAACTGGATCCTGATACAGGTGAAGTTACCGAGTACAAGACTAAAGCGAGAGACCCACACTCTGCGGTATTTCACCCTAACGGCAATCTCTACTTTACGGCACAAGGGGCGGCGATGTTGGGCCGCTTGAATCCGGAGACCGGAGATCTCACTGAAATCGATGTTGAACCGAGGCCCTACGGAATAAAAGTCGATAGCAAAGGTACAGTGTGGATAGCGTTCAATGGCACCAACAAGATCGGTGCGCTCGATCCGAATACCATGGACATTCGCTATTATGAAGTTCCGGATGAACGCACCCGTGTGCGTCGCCTGGACCTCGATAGCAATGACATGGTCTGGTTTGTGAATTCTACGATGGGCAAAATCGGCAGGCTGGACCCGGCGACGGGGGAAATCACCCAGTGGGATTCACCCAGTGGCCCACGCTCACACCCTTACTCGATGGCGGTGATCGATGATGTTATTTGGTACAACGAGTCAGGCATGCGACCTGATGCCCTGGTGCGATTTAATCCTCAAACGGAGTCCTTTCAGAGTTGGGCGATTCCCTCTGGTGTAGGAATCATCCGCAATACCTGGGTGACAGAAGAGGGCAATTTGCTGATTCATCAGTCAAGCTCGAATCAGGTTGGGCTGGTTAAGATCAATTAGCGCGGCAGTAAGTTACAGGGTGCAACAATAAGCAAGCGATGGATAGTAAAACAAGAAATACAGTGAAGAGTAAGATATAAACGCGCCTACCTGGTCACGCCCGAGGGATACAAGCTGAGCACGTTGAGTATAATATGATCAGAGCCGAGGTAAACGCACGCGCAGCAGGATATCTCAAGCTACTTGCCCCATCAGGCTAGATCTGCATAACACGATCGATATCTTTCGCAAGGTCCGGCTTTTTCGTCACTAGCGATACGCCAATAAACAACACCATCGACGCAATAAAGGCCACTAGTGGACCGCTAATGCCGTAAGGCAGCACGATTCCCGCTAGCTGAACCGAAAAGTTGATCAGCAACGCAGCGCTAATCGCTGTGACAGCGCCAGCAACGGACGCGCCGCGCCAGTTTAACCCGACAGCCACCACCGGAAAGATCGAGGCCGCAAAAGTGCCCCAGCCAAATGCGCCTAGCAGTGCGACTAAGGTCGCGTCGGCAAAATGTGAGTAGAGCGCAAAGCCTGCCGCAACTGTAGCCAGTAAAACTGTCACCACCCGCGCCCAAAAAAGTTCGTTCTTCACGCTGTGCCCGCGCACGGCCTTGGGCATATCGTGAATTATCGCGGCGGTACCAATGTTTAGGAAGGCGTCTGATGTCGACATAATTGCCGCAAACAAGCCGGCGAAGACGATCCCGGCCAGCAGCGGATTAGCAAACACGGAGAGAAAGGTAGATGCCGCATCATCTGGCAGGGCTAGGGGATCTACCACGCCATCGATCACTGCGGCGCGCATGATAATACCGATAGAGATCCATAGGAGTGCTGCCATGACGTAACCGAACAGTGACATAGGCAGGATGTTGCGATTGTCTGTCATTTTCTTGTTCATCATCATTTTTGTAATGAGATGGGGTTGCCCGGCAAGACCCAGGCCAAATACAAAAAACCAGCCCAAGGATGCCATGATGCCAGCGGCACCAAAAGGCATGATCGCCTCGGAGTCATCAGCCAAAATGATTGAGGTAGCTTCCTGCATGCCGCCTTCAAAGACAGACATGGCTGTCATTAGTATCAGAGAACCAGCCACAATCATGATGGCACCCTGCACTACATCGGTATAGACGCTGGCGATGATGCCGCCAGTGACACAGTAAAATATTAGAACTGCTGAGGAAATAACGACACAGCTCACCAAGCCGATACCAGCAAATGTCTCAGTGCCGGAAAGAATTGCTTGCATGACTACCGCCATAGCCAAAATCTGAGTAGCGAGGTAGCCCATCACACCAAGTACTATGGTCACGGCCATTAGAAAACGCACGGTCTCGCTGCCGTAGCGGGCAGCGACAATATCCGGCAGCGATAAACAATCCCGCAGCTCAGCAATCATGCGGATGCGCTTGGCTACCAGAAAGAATCCAATGGCATAGCCGATGGAGGAAATCACCACCATCCAAAATGAGCTGACGCCAATTGAATAGACCAGCCCGGGGCCGCCCACGAAGCCGAAGCCGCTGAGGGTGCTGGAGAACAGGGCCAAAGCGACCACGATGGGTCCGAGTCCGCGACCTGCGATAAAGAAATCACTGCTGTCGTGGGTGCGCCGCATCGCCCACAATCCCGTGGCGATACAAAACAACATATAAATGACGACCGCGCCGACAATTATTTCCTGGCGATACGCTTCCATGTCCTAGTCCTGATTTTCTTTCTGCTGACACTCTTGCAATAGTGCATTGAATTCTGCTTCGTCTTCTTCGGTGAAAATGAAATGGCGAAAGCCCAGGGTGTAAATAGCCACTAGTGGGATAGCGCCTAGCCAGGTCCCATACATTTGCCAGGCAGTAGGGATAGGGAAGCCCATGAAGTAGCCGGTCTCACCAGTGCTTAGAAACTCTTGGTGAGTGCTGAACATTGCCCACCAAATCAGTAGCATGATAATTAAGGAGCTAGCCATGGCGGCCAGAAATTTAGGGCTGCGATGTCGTTCCGAAACACCGAGGATGGAAAGGCAAACAACCAGGGTTAACAGTAGGGCGTTGAAAGCGAAGGCCAGCCCGCCAATATGTTCCAGTCGAGCCGCACCATCTTCCCCAACCACCATGCCTGGAAATTCAGGGTGGGGTACACCACCAGCATTGGGGACTGTGTCAGCCAAGCCAATCGCTAGCAGAATAATCCCCATCAGCGAGCAGATGGCGAAAATCCAGTAGATTATTCCTCGGGTCATTTGGCCCTCCGGCTCCACGAATTGAAAGATCCTCGGTAGTTGCGGGCAGAGCATAAACACGCGGCCCGATAGAGTCTAGGAAAAACGAAGGCGCGCCCCTGTTTTCAGTCTCAGCCATCATTATCCGTGCTGCCCGCGCAGTTCGCCGCGTCAAGGCGTTGAGCCTCAGTCTGCCTTGACAACTAAGCCGGGACAGTCCATTTTTCCTAGTCCGCCACGGCCCTTGCGCTAGCGGTCGGACACTCAATTCAAGAGGTAATAAGAGGTAGAATGACAATGCTTAAAACCAGCCTCCGAGAAAACAGCCCGGGCATACTGAAAATCGGCCTTACAGGCTTGCTCCTGGCCACTTCGGTTACGGCCTTGGCCCAACGTGGAGCAATTACGCCAGACGCCCACGCCGGTCAGCAACCCATTAACAATTTACCCAATCCATATGAGACGCAACGGGATTTTGGCACGTTGCCAGACGGTCGCAGCTGGGGTTCGGTTAGCGCCGTCAATGTGGACGTGGATGGCGTCCATATCTGGGCGGGAGACCGCTGTGGTACCAATTCCTGTGCCACCTCAGACGTAGATCCTATGGTGAAGCTCGATCCAACAGGTCGTGTCGTCGATTCTCTGGGTGCCGGACAAATAATCTGGCCCCACGGTATGGATATTGATGCCGAAGGTAATATCTGGGTCGCAGATGCCCGTCTCGCCAATGAGCGAGAAATTGAAGCAAACCCAGCTGCGCGCAATCACGGCAGCTCAGTGCTCAAATTCAGCCCTGTTGGCGAGTTACTGATGGTCATCGGCACGCCAGGTGAGATGGGCGATCCGCCAACGCATCTGACGGAACCTAATGACGTATTGGTTGCTCCAAACGGTCGCATCTATATCGGTGAGACTCACGGTGCCCAGTTCCAGGACGAGCCAGGCCCTAATTCCAAGAGCCGCATCACTATTTGGGAGCCAGATGGTACCTATGTGGGTTCCTTCGGGGAATGGGGTCAGGAAGATGGTCAGTTCCGTGCACCGCATTCACTGGCCATGGACTCACAGGGCCGTCTTTTTGTTGCCGATCGTGGTAACAACCGCATCCAGATTTTCACCCAGGACGGTGAGCATCTCGACACTTGGTACCAGTTCAGTCGCAACAGCGGCATCTTCATCGACAAGAGCAACGACTGGTTGTATGCCATCGACTCGGAGTCGGATCCGAACTACAACCCTGGCGGTTGGCGCAAAGGCCTCAGGGTCGGTAGTGCCAGGACCGGTGAGGTTTACTACTTCGTGCCTGAGCATATTTCACCCGAGCGCTCATCTGGTATGGGTGGTGTCGGCTCAATGGGTGAGGGTGTGACGGTAGATGGAGCTGGCAACGTGTATGCCGGCGAGGTTGGCCCGATTCAGGGTATGACCAGGTTCGTCCCACGTCTGATCCCTTAGCGGCCATCAGCTATTTCGTAAAAAGGCGAAGCTTCAAGGCTTCGCCTTTTTTATGGATAGCTAGAATCTTTGGGCTATCTAACAACCCGGCCCACAAACCCGTAGAATTTCGCTTCACTATTTATAAGGCCTCCAGTACTCGTGTCCAGTCTCAACCAATTTAGAGTTTTGCTTAGTCTCAAGTTCGTCGCACTCTTGGTTGCGATTTCTGTCTCAAGCGTCCAGGCGCAAACGCAGGTAAAGGTCACAACCAATCTTGGGGAATTCAGTCTTGAGCTTTTTGACACAGCGGCGCCAGGCACGGTTTCAAATTTTCTTGACTATGTGACATCAGGGCGCTTCAAAGATAGTGTGGTGCATCGATCCGTACCAAATTTTGTAATTCAGGGCGGACAGTACTTCATCCCTGCCGGCACGACTAACCTGAACCAAATTCAGATTGATGGCACCATCGCCAACGAATTTAACCAGTCTAATCTACGCGGCACCATCGCCATGGCCAAAGTTGCGGGAAACCCGGATAGCGCCACCAGCCAATGGTTCATCAATGTCGCAAATAATACATTTCTTGACAGCGACAATGGCGGATTTACCGTATTTGGCAGAGTGCTGGGGGACGGTATGCAGGTGGTAGATGCTATTAATCAGCTGCAGCGCGTCCGGTTGTCTGCTGCTATCACAGAAATGCCAGTGGTGAATTTCACCGGCGCACTGCTGCGGGAAAACCTGGTGCTGGCGGATATGGAAGTGGTTTCGGTCGAGACGCCGCCTGCCTTGAACCGATTTGATGACAGCAGCAATCAGCTCATCCTCAACGTAGACGCTGGTAGCGCTGGTATTTTCCAGATTGCGTTCTCTGTTGAAACCCAGGACCCCCAGGTTATCGTGCGGGCGTTGCCCACCAGTCTGTCACCGAAGGCGACTGTCGAGGCAGGCTTTTCCACTTTTAATGAAGCGACGGGTCAGCTAACTATTCCCGAGCTTGAAGTTAGTGGGCAGGTCGCCTATCGAAACCTGATACTCTCGCTGACTGATTCTGCTCAGTTGCTGTTTACGCTGCAGTCATTTGAGACGCCATAAGCTGTTTGTAATTTTTGTAAGGTGACTACGCGCGCTCAGAGTAGCGTGAGAATCGAGTCCAGCCCTTTGTAGCTGCGCTGCTCCGCGTCAAGATTATCGATTAGTTTGCGGACCTGCTGCCTAAATGCTGGTATTCGCCTCTCCAATTGTGCAAAGCTCTCCAGGTAGATTCGAATGCCAAATACAATGGCTCTGGTTAGTGGCAGTCGTCTCAAGGTTTGACGTTCGATTCTCCAATACAGGGCATCATTAAAGTCGGGTGGGTACAGTTCAGGGTGCCAGCACAGTTCATTGCCTCGCTGTATTGACCAGTTAAAGCGCAGAATAAGTTTTTGGTCATTCATTTGCGACAGCATTCGATTTACCCTTTCCTGCAAGATCGCTTTATACCCCGGAACCGGGTCATGTATCACATTCAGGTTGCGTCCGATCTTATGTTTGAGTTGCCAGTTGCTTGGTGAGCAGATGCTGGCTGCAGTGAGAATGTGTTCGTCACCAAGCTGCTGCAGCAGGCAGATATCTTCGGGTATCCACAGACTGCTGGCGGCAAGATCAGGGGTATCAAGATGCCACTCTATCCCGCTTTGTTGGTGTAGTAAGTTGCCCTCGCGGTAATACAGATCAGCGTGATTCGTCAGAAGGTCTTCCAATAAAACCTGACTAAACTCTTCCTGCGCGGCGACGGATTGAGGCAGGGCGGCAAAAACTTTGTCAGGGTGAGTTTCGAATTGCTGCAATTTGTGGGCGTGGAAATGCGCAAAATCTTCATCGATCGCCAGCCAGTTTGGTTTGCTGCAGGGCGTGAGCCCCAGCTCCAGCACCGAGCTCTGCTCGGGATTGGGGAGAATGGGCGCAGGGATCTGGGAGTCAAGTTTCACTGGGGCGTGATTCAGTTGTCGACGTGTTGCTAATGTAGGCGATGTATCATTGCTTGGCTAGGGTGTGTGCGCTTTCAGTCTCCCAAAATTTGTAATACTGTGCGCGTATTCTGTTGTAATTAGAGATCAGGGTTTTTCTATGTCATTAAATCGCCGTCGATTCCTTAATTCTTCCATGGTCTTGGCCATTAGTTCGGCGCTTGCGCCTTTTTCCCTGGGCTATGCCCAGGCTAATGGCGTGAAACCTGCGCCGGGTATGCCTGCGCCCTCGATAGTGCCCACCAATGGCATCGATATGGCGGTTTACGAGCAGGGCTCAGGCCCAGCCGTAATTTTCTGTCATGGCTTCCCAGAACTGGCTTTCAGCTGGCGCAATCAGCTCGGCGCAATAGCGAATGCCGGCTATCGCGCCATCGCGCCTGATCAGCGGGGCTATGGTATGACCGTCGGCCCGCAAGACCCCACGCAATATGATATGGGTATTTTCTGCGATGACCTTGTTGGCATGATGGACGCCAAGGGCATCGACAAGGCGGTCTTCGTAGGCCACGACTGGGGCGGCGCAGTGGTCTGGGCTATGGGTGTGCTGCACCCGGATCGTTGCCTTGGCATCATCGGGCTTAACACGTCTGCGGGTCGACCCGCAAATCTGCCGCCTGCCGATGACGCCCAGCCCAATGACATTGTTATGACGCCGAATTACTACGTGGCGACCTTTTTGCCACCGGGTAAAGCGGAAGCGGTGCTTGAGGCAGATGTGCGCAAATCGTTTGAATTTTTTTTGAGTCGCGGTGGTATCTGGGATGCTGAGGCCTTCCGCTCCTCGCCTGAAGATTCAGCAGAGCGGCAGATGAACCTGCTGGCGATGCTGCAGCGTGAAGATCCACCCGGTGCCCCTTTCCTGCCGGATGAGGTCATGCAGTATTTTGTTGATACTTATGAGACAACTGGCTTCACCGGTGGCCTCAATTGGTACCGCGCGATTCCTCGTATGGGTCCAATCATGGCTAATGCGGCGACGCGTATTGAGGTGCCTAGTCTCTACATTGGTGCAGAGAATGATGTGATCCTGCCGCCATCATCTGCCAACGGCATGGAGGATTTTATTACCGATCTGGAAAAATATACGGTAATGGATAGCGGGCATTGGACCCAGCAGGAGAAACCTGATGAGGTGAACCGGGTCATTATTGAGTGGCTTAATCGTAAGATTGGTTGATTTTTATAGCAAATCGCAACCAGAACTATTATTTGAATCAATTTTAAAACTGGCGGGCTTGCAGCTGGATATTTGTGCCTGACAATGGCGCGAGTTTGACTTCAGCGGCTCGCAGTGAACCCATCATTGGAGGCTCGTTGCCCGCGTCCTGCGGGCAACGGCCGCAGACGTCGAACCTGCTCCCTAGCCAGCAATTTCAGCGGATCACTAAACAGCCAATGCCACATTAGCCAGCTCCTACTTTTTGAGAACCATATTGAATAAAACGAGAAATAAAATGAAAAAACTAATAGTCGTTACCCTGCTGGCATCACTTGCTGCGCCTGCCTTTGGGCAGATTAACGCGCGGCTCATGCGCTATATGGATATTTCCGATTCGCAGATTACTTTTGTGTATGGCGGTGATGTCTGGCTGGTGGACAAGGAAGGTGGGCAGGCAATGCAGTTGACCAACTCACCGGGCGAAGAATCTTATCCGCGTTTTTCACCCGATGGTAGCGAGATTGCCTATACCGCCAGTTATAACGGTAACGAGGATATTTTTGTGGTGCCCACTAATGGAGGTGTGCCTACGCGCGTGACCTATCAGTCCCATGCTGACCGCATGGTGGATTGGCACCCGGACGGCCAGCATCTTTTATTTGCTTCGCCCCGTGCCAGCGGCACTCAGAGGGTGCGGCGTTTGTTCCTTGTTGATAAGCAAGGCGGCTTGCCGGAGTTGTTGAACGTGCCTTACGGCGAAATGGCGAGCTTCTCTGCAGATGGCAATAGCATCGCCTATGTCACCAGGCTGGCGGAGGATCGGCCCTTCAAACGCTATCGCGGCGGTTTCTCGTCGGATATTTACCTCTACAATCTGACTGACGACAGCGCGGTCAACATTACCGACAGCGCGGCCATTGATGCCAAGCCTCTCTGGCTTGATGACAAGATTTTCTTCCTCTCTGATCAGGACGCGAACATGCGCCTCAATGTGTGGGTGTACGATCTCGATGAGGGCTCTGCCTCTCAGGTTACCGCATTTACAGACTTCGATATTTCCTACCTTGGTGCCAGCGACTCCGAACTCGTATTCGCTGCCGGGGGTGATCTCTATCGTATGGATACCGCGGAGCTGGAGCTTGAGCAGGTGGTGGTTAATGTGGTGAGCGATCTCTCGGCTGAGCTGCCGCGGGCTGAAGATGTGAGTCGGCGCATTGCCAACATGACTGCAGCCCCGGGCGGTACCCGGTTGGCGTTTGAAGCCAGAGGCGAATTGTTTGATGTGCCGGCTGAAGAAGGATTTACCCTTAACCTTACCCGGAGCAGTGGTGCTTTTGACCACAGCCCAGCCTGGTCTCCGGATGGCCGCTTGATTGCCTATTGGAGTGATCAATCCGGTGAATACGAAATTCATCTACATGGTGTGAGTGGCGAGCAGAGCAGCCGCCAGCTCACAAGTCGGGGTAAAGGCTATGGCTACGGCTTATACTGGTCACCTGACAGCAGCAAGCTCTCGTTTATTGATGAGACCAATACGATCTATCTTGTCGATGTCGAATCAGGCAACGTGACCGAGGTTGCAAGCAGTGTGTGGAACCTGGGGCATGGTTCCCGCTACGGTTACAAGATTTCATGGTCGCCGGATTCTCGCTGGCTCACCTTCGCCCTGGGTCAGCAAAATACCCACACGGCGATTTTCATCTATGACGCTGAAGAAAGTGAGCTGCAGCAGGTCACCAGCGGATTCTATTCCGACCTGAGCCCGATATTCAGCGCCGACGGGCAGTATCTGTTTTTTCTGACCAATCGTAATTTCGACGTGGTCTATTCAGACCTGGACCAGACCTGGGTCTATCCCAATACAACCCAGCTTGCGGCTATCAGCCTCGACCCATCAGCGCCGAGTCTACTGCCGGTCAAAAATGATGAAGTGGAGTTTGCATCGAATGAGAATCAAGCAGATTCAGAAAATGATGAAGACGAGAAAGATGACGGAGCCTCTGAAGACGCAGCTGTGAACATTATGTTTGCCGGCATGGAGGCACGGATTGAGTTACTGCCACCAACGGCTGGCAACATCGGTGCCCTGATGCCATTTGATGGCAAGGTCGCTTACGTCAGACGGCCCAACTCGGGCTCTACCGAAGAAGATGCCAAGCTGGTTTTTTATGATATCGAGGATCAGGAAGAGAAGACGATTCTTGCAGATGTGGATGGAGTGGTCGCCACAGCGGACCATTCCGGCCTGTTGGTGGAGAGCAATAATCGTTTCGGTATAGTCAGTGCTGAGCCGGAACAGCGTCTTAAAGAGGCGATCGCCACAGATGGTCTCGTCATGCAGTTGGTGCCAAGAGAAGAGTGGCAGCAGATTTATGATGACACCTGGCGTCGCTATCGCGATTTTTTTTACGATCCGGAAATGCACGGTCTGGATTGGGAGGCCTTGCGTGAGCAGTATGCCGCGCTGTTGCCGGATGCGCGCACCCGTTGGGATGTGCAGCGCATCCAGTTCCACTTATTGGGTGAAACCAGCGCAGGACACACCTATGTGCGCGAAGGAGATGTGGAAACAGTAGAGCGCAGGATGACCGGATATCTGGGTATCGATTGGGAGCAGGATGGCAATCTCTACCGGGTTGCCAGAATCGTGCAGCCAGCGGTCTGGGATACAGAAGTGCGCAGTCCGTTTGATGCCACTGGCAATGCAGTTGGCGTTGGTGATTACATTTTAGAGGTCAATGGCATGCCGTTGCGATCTGACCTTGATCCCTACGCGCCGTTCGAGGGGCTGTCTGGCAAAACCGTCTCACTGCTGGTCAGCGCTACTGGTGAGCGCGAAGATGCCGAGGCGATTACCGTCAGGACCCTGACCCAGAGTCAGGAAAATCTGCTGCGCAATCTGGAGTGGATTGAAAACAACCGCCGCATGGTGGAAGAGCTTTCTGACGGTAGGCTGGGCTATGTCTATATGACCAATACTGCAGACCGTGGCCAGCTGGAGCTGGTGCGGATGTTCTATGGTCAGCTGGACAAGGAGGGTTTTGTTATCGATGAGCGTTTCAACGGGGGTGGTCAGCTTGCCGACCGCTTCCTTGAGCTGATGCAGCGCCCGGTTGTCTATAACCTGCACTGGCGTCATGGCCAGGATCAGACCCAGCCGCCGCAGCCTGGCTCCAATGTATTGGGCATGTTGATTAACGGCTGGGCCGCATCCGGTGGTGATGGCTTGCCCTGGGCGTTTCAGGAACTGGAGGCCGGCCCCATTGTCGGCGAAAACACCATGGGCATCCTGGTGGGCCCTGCTACCGGCCATAGTCTGATCGATGGCGGCGGCATTACAGTGCCAGGGGCGCGCCTCTACGACAACGATGGCCATTGGTTCTGGGAAGGTCAAGGCGTAAGCCCGGATATGGAGGTCTGGGATGACCCATCAATTCTGGCAGCGGGTAGAGATCCGCAGCTGGAGCGCCTGGTCGGCGAGTTAATGGAGAAGTTGGAAAATGCACCGCCGCGTATGACGCCAGCGCCGGCACTGGAAGACCGTACCGCCAGGGGGCTACAGTAGTCCCTGGCGCGGGATTCCGCGCAGGGGTTTAACGCCGAGCTTGAGGTCTGGTTTTTAGGCTTAGGAGTCCACGGCTTAGTCGAGCCGTAAAGGATTCTGATCGGAAGACTCCTGAGCCTGCAGCCAATCCAGAAAGGGCTGCCGGTAGTTGATCCCGGTATCGAAACCATCAGGGTCGGTCTCGGGGATGATGGTATAGCCATCCCCGCCCGCATACATGAAGCTGTTTACCAGTACGCGGTAAGTCCTGTCATCATCCAGCTCTTCGCCGCTGGCACTCAGCACCCAGCCATTGCCGCGGCGAACGAGCCCACCGATGACCGGCCGCGAGCCGGTTTCCGCTACGGTAAGCACGGTTGCACCATCCAGCTCGGTGGCAATGATGGTGTTGTCGAAGGGCATCAAAGCCATCACGGTACCCACGTCGATAATGCCTTGAGGTAAATCGATGCGGATGCCCCCGGCATTGGTAATGGCGATATCGGCGCTGGGATCTTCCAGCAACCAGCTGTTGACAATCGCTTGTTCCAACTCGTCTCCGCTACGCGCAAACACGCGGTCGGAATAGGCCAGCTCCTGGGACAGGATTTCCTCTGTCTCTGCCGACCAGCTGCGCACGATCGCTGCTACGGTCTTACTTTCAGACTCGTGTTCGTTGTTATGGGTCGAGAAGCTGCACTGCACGACCGCATTGGTGTCGGGATCGACGGTGAAGCGGGCCTTCGCATAGGCAGTGAAGTGAAAGCCACCGCTCAGCAGCACAGCATCGTGAACGCGTCTGGCGAGCAATTCGTTGCAATGGCCTGCGCCAAACAGGGCGATGTCCAGATCCCTGGTATTGCGAATCAGGCGCTCCAGCGGCTCGACACAGATATGCGCAATCACCAGGTTGATGTCAGTATCCTGAGCCTGCACCAGGGGCAGGGTTTCACGCAGCGCCACTTCGTAATCGATGAAATCCAGATCTTGCACGTTATTAGGGTTGGTTGCCGTGGGTGTATCCAGGGTGGTCAGCCCAATGATTCCAATGCGCAGCTCATTCACAGTCATGACCGTGAACGGCAGGATGCCAATTTCTGTTGGTGACTCTCCGCTGCTGCGCCAGCGGGTGTTGGCGCTAAGGTAGGGGTAGTCGGCTTCTTCAGACCGTTCCTTGATAACTTCCAGCCCGAAATCAAACTCATGATTGCCGACCGCGCTGGCGTCATAGTTCATGGCGTTCATCACCGTGACCATGCTCTCACCCTCGGTCCAGGTAGAAACCGCTGGGCCAGTCCAGTTGTCGCCGCCGCTCAGAATAAGGAATGGCCCGTCCTCGTAATAACCCTCTTCTTGCTGCCACATCTCATAGAGGTGGGCCGCTGATTGACCGGGCTCCATGCCTTCCATCCAACCGTGCTCATCATTGGTATAGAGGATGGTAAGCCGGCGCAGATTGCGATTTTCAAGGTCGCTGCTGGCGCATGTAGTGAGAACGAGACTACAAAACAGGAAATAAGTGCGAAGTCTTGGCATTAACTTTGGCTTCAAATTCTTAGTTGGAAAGATAAGATCCAAATACGAGATCGAGATTATTACCTTTCACCAGCAGAGGCATCACGAATCGCCTTGAACTCATTCCCCTCGTACCACTGGGGAAATCCAGTTTCGTTTGCCAGGCGCGAGGTGATGTTGAAATACAGCAGCAAGTCCTCTGCAGCACCGGCCATGTCCCAGTTTGGGTCGTACTCATCGCTGGGTTGGTGATAGCGATTGTCGGTATAGTCCTGAGCCTGGGCGGCACCATATTCGCGCCCAAATTCTACATTGTCTTCACCGGACTCAGCATACAGTGCCGGCACCCCGACCTTGGCGAAATTAAAGTGATCGGACCGGTAGTAATAGCCGCGTTCAGGGGTCGGCTCACTCTGAAGATAACGGCCCTGCTCTGCAGCGGCTTCGTCAAGATAGTCTTCCAGTTCACTGCTGCGGGCACCAACCACTACGACGTCGCGAGTGCGACCAAAGGTGTTCATATTGTCCATATTGATATTGGCGACTGTCTTGGCAATCGGATAAACCGGGTGTTCGGCATACCACTGCGAGCCCAATAAACCGGATTCCTCAGCGGTGACTGCCAGGAACACAACGCTGCGATCTGGTGGCGGCAGCTGTGAGTGTAGATACGCCAGTGCCAATAACCCAGCGGTGCCGGTGGCATTGTCCGAGGCGCCGTTATAAATCTGGTCGCCCTCCAAATCTGGCACGATGCCCAGATGATCCCAGTGCGCGGTATAGATGATAGATTCTTCCGGCCTGGCAGTGCCGGGAATGGTGGCGATAACATTCTGGGAGAGAGAGGTGCGCACCGAGTTCTCCACTGAGACATTGAGTCGAAGGTCTGACATCGGAACTGCCGAGAAGCCGGGCTGGGCAGCTTCTGCTTGCAATGCCTGAAAGTTGAGGCCAGCGCCATCAAAGATCGCTGCAGCTGTTTCCTGGGTAACCCAGCCTTCGATCTCAGCGCGGTCGCCGTTAAGGTTGGCCGCAGTGAGACCAATCTGTGGGCCGGTCCAGCTGTTGTTCACAACCCCCCAGCCATATCCTGCCGGACCAGTCTCATGCACGATGATAGCGGCTGCTGCACCCTGGCGAGCAGCCTCTTCGTACTTGTAAGTCCAGCGGCCGTAGTAGGTCATGGCATTGCCATTAAAAAGGTCTGGGTCCTGGCTCGCGTAGCCGGGATCGTTGACCAGAATCACCACAGTCTTGTCGGTGACATCGATGTCGGCGTAGTCATTCCAGTTTCGTTCCGGTGCCACAATGCCGTAACCGACAAAGACCAGTTCGCTGCCTTGTACGGTGACGAAGGGGATTTGCTGCTGTGAGCCTACAACCTGTTCTTCGCCATAGGCGAAGCTGGCCTCATAATCACTACCCTGTATTGTCAAGGCAGGTGCTCCTACAGCGGTGATCTCGGTGACTTCAACAGACTGAAAGTAACTATCCCCATTGCCAGGCTCTGCGCCGAGCGCGGCAAACTGATCGCGCAGGTAATTAATGGTCAGTTCCTCGCCGGGTGTAGCCGGCGCGCGGCCCTCATACTCATCAGATGCGAGGATAGCCACATGCTCATGCAGCATGGTCTCAATCTCAGCAGTGGGTGAGTCTTCGGTCACCGCAGCGGCTTCTGGGCTATCGGTCTGAGCTGTGGGGACTTCCGTGTCCGGTTCGCTGCAGTTGCTTAAGCCGAGAATCAGGAGTAAACCTAAGGTCAATGTTTTATGTGGTTGGTGAATCATGACAATACCGTAGATCTGGCGTTAAAAAAGCGCAGTGAGGTTACACGGGATTGGGAGGGGCAGTCCAGCTCAATTGGGCTGCTCAGGTTCAAGCACCGGTTGCCAAGTGAAGGGCTGTTCGAGGGAGTTTTGCACGATTAAAGCCAGGTTTTATCCGGGATGCAAGGCAAAGGGTGAGTAGCTATTTCTGCGGTACGCCGTGAATACGCCCATGCAGGCTCGGCGCCCGCTCCCAGCGGGCGACGACCGCTGAAATAGCTGCTCACTCTTTGCAGCAAAGCTCATCGATATGTCTGAAATCCGTGCGATCTGATTCTAAAAGACTATGAGAATAGATCGAGTTTTTCTCCGCCGATTGGGAAGAGCTTGTCTAGGTCGTCCTGGATGCCCAGGAAGTCGCGCGAGGAGCGATGCAAATGCTGCCGTGTGATGATGCCATTGTCGTCGGGCTGCAGAGTGCTGGTATTTAGTTTCAGCGCCTCAAAGTTCTCGTTGGTTGCGCTTATGATTCTGTTTCCCGTGATACCTGCCCCCATTGCTATAGTAGAAGTGATATTCCAGTGGTCTTTACCATTCCCTTCATTGTAGAACGGTGTACGGCCGAAGTCTGAGCCGATGACTATGGTGACTTTGTCTTGCATACCTCTTAGTTCGATTTGCTCCCAGAGCTGGTCGATGCCCTCCGGTAGTGCGGTCAGGCTCGACGTATGATCCTGGCCGTGATCACCATGGGTATTGAATCTAGGAGGCTGAAGCTGTCAACTTGCGCCTGAGTTTACAAAAAATCGCTCACCCTTGCCTGCCAACGAGACAAGGAGATGCAGTCATGATGGTTTCACGATTCAATGAAACGAAAGCGCGGCACTTGCTCACCTGCGACCTCTACCGACTCAGTAAACATGGCGAGTGGTCTGACCCAAATGTAACGCTCACCATAGAGTGGGCGATAGACTGCCAATAACTCTTCAGTTTCGCTGTGGCGGGCAACATGAAGGAGCTCATAGTTGTTGCCTTTATAATGTCGATACAGCCCCGCTGGTGGATGCTTTTCGTTTGATCCTGACATGATTAGCTGGTGTCTCTGTTAGTTCGGTGGTGGAATATCGTCGGGCCGCGGCGGTCTAAATCCGTCCGGGCCAGGTCCGCCGAAGCCGCTGAACCCATCGCGGGGCCCGCGCCGTCGAACAAAATTGGTAGCCGCCTGACGCTCAGCTTCCGTGAGTTCACCGAGAATCGCAATGGTTTGTTCATGAGAACGCGCGCCATAAGCCTCTGACGCAGCTCTCAAATCAGCAAACGCGGTGGAGATTGCATCATTATCGAATTTGCTCCATGCCATCAGTCGATTCACTTCTCGCTGTGCTTCAATCATGGCCAGGCGTAGCGGGATAATCTCAGTTGCCAAGGGTTCGATCACGCTGGTGAGCTCCTGTTGCCGATCTTCGTCAAGATC
>Ga0315330_10001398_pt1 | contig 16208 bp, 11 predicted proteins | sample M140m34915metaG_FD_203453 | JGI IMG/M metagenome (GOLD analysis project Ga0315330, IMG submission 203453) | Ammonia-oxidizing marine archaeal communities from Monterey Bay, California, United States - M1 40m 34915 | ecosystem: Environmental > Aquatic > Marine > Intertidal zone | place: USA...
ACCATTTGAGCAGATGGATGGTATTGTATTTTTGACTCAGGGGCTTAACATAGATCATATAAAGCCCATAGGCGCTTGCATTGACAACAAATAAGAAGTTCCCCAAGGCGATATTTGATGCATTTTCGGAGGCATGTTGATTAAACAAAATCAGAGATAGTGCACCCAAAAACCCGAGCAAAACACCAATGACTCGATATCGAGCCAATTTCTCTTTGAGAAGAAAGGCAGAGAACAAAAAGACCATAATGGGGGTGGTGGTGATAATGACCGAACTGTTGATAGGGGTTGAATATTCCAATCCCTTGAAAAAGGCGAGCATATTGATGGCCATACCCAGAAAAGCAGGTCGAAAAAAATGCTTGAAATCCGCACGGGCAATGGGTTGTTTAGTCAAAAACAAACTCACAGCCCAAAAGAGTATAGTGCCCCCAAGGAGTCGGATCATGATAAAGCCAAATCCCTGTACATAGGTTGGCATCACGTCCTTGGCGATGGTGTGGTTGAGGGCATAAATGGTGGTGCCGGCCAAGGCAGCCAATATGGCGAGGAATCGCTTATTCATGAACGGCCCCTTGCATGGCTGCTACCGTTTTTTTGGCATTGCCCAAATAAAATTTGTTATCCCAGTGCAATATGGGTCGTTTGAGGCAGCTATATTCCGTTTCCAATAACTGTTTGTAATCCATTTCGTCTAGGGTTTTTCCCGCTTTGTTCAGGGCTTGTAACACCCGTGAGCGTTTGTTGATGAGTTGCTCATAGGATTGGGTCAGACCATAGAGGGCCTCGAGTTGTGCCTTGCTGATTGGTTCCTGTTTGACGTCTTGTAGCTTGGTACTTTCGGGCAAGTTGAGTTCCTTCAGAATGCGCATACATGTATTGCAAGTCGATAAATAAATGTAGGTATTCATTGTGATTTTATTTGTATCCCAAAGATGATGAATTTTTTAGGAAAAGTAGTTGAGGTTGCGCAAACATCAATACATTTGTTGGCAAATCATATTGAGATGAGAAAAGACAAGCTCAAATTCAATTCAAAAACCATACATGGTGGGCAAAGCCCCGATAAGGGCTATGGGGCGGTGATGCCCCCTGTATACCTGACCTCTACCTATGCCCAGAGTACTCCTGGGGGTCATCAGGGCTATGAATACAGTCGCACACACAACCCCACCCGAACGGCATTGGAGGCCTCATTGGCCAGCATCGAAGATGGTGCACATGGCTTTTGTTTTGGGTCGGGTATGGCAGCCATCGACGCAGTCATCAAGCTGCTCTCTCCTGGCGACGAGGTGATTTCAACCAATGACCTCTATGGCGGTAGCTATCGGATATTTACCAAGATTTTTGAAGACTTTGGGATTGGGTTTCACTTTGTGGATATGCAAGATCCCGCCAATGTGGCTGCAAAAATCAATGCCAAAACCAAGCTGATTTGGGTCGAAACGCCGACCAACCCCATGATGAATGTGGTGGATATCGAGGCCATACACAGGCTCGTGGCAGATCAAGAAATTTTGCTTGCCGTTGACAATACCTTTGCCTCGCCTTATTTGCAGCAACCGCTCAACTTGGGTGCGGATATCGTGATGCATTCGGCGACCAAATACCTCGGGGGTCACTCCGATGTGATTTTGGGTGCCTTGGTAGTGCGCGATACCGTCTTGGCCGAGCGTTTGTCGTTTATCCAAAACGCCAGTGGAGCCGTTTGTGGTCCTCTCGATGCCTTTTTAGTGTTGCGAGGCATCAAAACCCTACATGTCCGTATGCAACGTCATTGCGAAAACGGAGAAAAAATTGCCCTTTTCCTGGCCGACCATCCCAAAGTGGACAAGGTTTATTGGCCGGGCTTTCCGACCCATCCCAACCACGAAGTGGCCAAACGACAAATGAATGGTTTTGGGGGTATGATTTCGTTTGTGCTTGGTGATGATTCAATCGAAAAAGCCACCCAAACCGTGGAACAACTTCAACTCTTTACCCTAGCCGAATCGCTCGGTGGTGTGGAGAGTTTGGCGGGTCACCCTGCCAGCATGACCCATGCGTCGATACCCAAAGCAGAGCGTGAAAAGTCGGGCGTAGTCGATGGGTTGATCCGTCTCAGTGTTGGTATCGAAGATGCCGATGACCTGATCGAAGATCTCAAGCAAGCACTTGGCTAGTCGATTGAAATTAATCCGTATTTTTAACAGATAAAACTTAACCATGAAGCAAATCATTGAACAGTTTACCGCTGATGTCGAAAAACGCAACCAGCATGAGCCAGAGTTTATGCAAGCGGTTCGAGAGGTCGCCGAAAGTGTGATCCCATATATCGTTCAGCATGATATTTATCACGGGAAAAACATCTTGATGCGCATGGCCGAGCCCGAGCGTGTGGTGAGCTTTCGCGTCCCGTGGATTGATGACACAGGAGAAATACGGGTAAACCGTGGTTTTCGGATCGAGATGAATTCTGCCATTGGTCCATATAAAGGAGGTTTGCGGTTTCACGAGTCCGTCAACCTGAGTATTCTAAAGTTTTTGGCCTTTGAACAAGTGTTTAAAAATGCGCTCACCACCCTACCCATGGGTGGCGGTAAAGGCGGTGCTGACTTTGATCCCAAAGGCAAATCGGACGGCGAAGTGATGCGCTTTTGCCAGAGTTTTATGACCGAGCTGTTTCGTCATATCGGTCCCAATCGGGACATTCCTGCTGGGGATATCGGCGTGGGTGGTCGAGAAATTGGCTATATGTTTGGCCAATACAAACGGTTGAAAAACGAATTCACAGGAGTTCTTACTGGAAAAGGAATCAGTTGGGGTGGCTCGATGATCCGCCCCGAAGCTACGGGCTACGGCGCGGTGTATTTTGCTGAAAATATGCTGTCCACCAAATCGGATAGTTTACAAGGCAAACGTGTTGTGATTTCTGGTTCGGGCAATGTAGCGCAATACGCTGCCGAAAAATGTATTCAATTGGGTGCCAAGGTGCTCACACTTTCCGATTCTTCGGGCTATGTGATGGATCCCGACGGAATCGATGCCGACAGATTAGCCTTTGTGATGGATCTAAAAAACAACAAACGTGAACGGATCAGCAAGTATGTCGATGCCTATCCACGTGCGAGCTTCCACGAAGGGGAACGACCGTGGGCGGTGCCCTGCGAAGTGGCCTTGCCTTGTGCTACCCAAAACGAACTCGATGAAAAAGATGCCAAACAACTGGCAAACAATGAGTGTTTGTGCGTAAGTGAAGGCGCCAATATGCCCTCAACTCCCAAAGCGATTAAAGTATTTCACGCTAACAAGATGTTGTATGCCCCTGGCAAAGCATCAAACGCAGGTGGGGTAGCTGTTTCAGGTTTAGAAATGGCACAAAACTCCCTCCGCTATAGCTGGACTCGAGAAGAAGTAGATGAGCGCTTACAAACCATTATGTCTGACATTCATAAAAGCTGTGTGATTTATGGTCAGAATGGCGATCATGTCAATTATGAAAAAGGGGCAAATATCGCTGGATTTGTCAAAGTTGCCGATGCCATGCTCGCACAAGGTGTAGTTTAGGTATACGTTTTAAACAAGATTTTCGTTTATTGTCATATGAAAGCCCTTCAAATTTTATTGTTGTTCAGTTGCTCTGCCTTTTATGGGCAGTATGCTGGCTGGTCATCCTTCTACTCTTTTGATCAAGTTACAGGTGTTTACGCTGGTGTCGACGGACAGGTTTATGGCATCGCTGAAAACAGTGTGTTTACCTATGACCCCGCCACCAATGAAGTCGTTCCCATTACAACAGTCAATGGTTTGCTAGGAGATGAAATCAGTGCGCTTTCTGTAACCGACAATTTTATATTGGTAGGATATCGCAATGGCATGATGGGGATTCACAACCTCGCCGATGGATCCGTGGTTCTTGACAGTTCGATTCAGCGAAACCTGTCGATTGATGCAGGTGATAAAGCCATACAGTCCTTTTTGGTCAATGACCAAACTTTGTATTTGTCTGCGAGCTACGGAATCTCAGCTTATGATCTGTCCAACAATCTCTTTATCGAATCCTATTTTTTTGGACCCAACAACAGTGAAATTCAAGTCAATCAAAGCGCACTGGTTGGAGAATCTCTATATGCAGCAACAGAAGAAGGGTTGTACAAGGCAAACATCAACGATCCAAATCTCGTTTTGAATAGTGCCTGGAACAAGATTGCAGATGGGCAGTGGAAATCGATTGGACTCGTTGACAATACCCTTTTGGGAGTAGTTCAGTCGGGTTCACAAGTCATATGCTATGGTCTAACAAACGATGTGGCTGTAGAATATCATCGAGAAAGTGGAACGCTTTTGTGGGGTGAGGTGAGCGAAAGTGAAGTTGTTCTTAGTTTTTCCAACAAGATCCTCTCTTTCGATAATACGCAAACGGTTCGTTCATTAGCTTCCCCTTCTGGGCCCTTGAGTGGGCAAAGCTTTACTGCGGCGACCTCGATTGGAGATAAGCTGTTTATCGGTACTTCTAATAGCGGTCTGTTAATGCACAATTCCTCCAAAACACGAGTGGTGAGTCCAAGTGGTCCCTTGATGAATGATATTTTTGAAATCTCTGTACTTCCAGACGAAGAACTCTGGATTGCACATGGGGCCTTCAGTCGCTTTTACAACCCCTACCCGCTTAGGGCTTATGGGTTGAGCCACCTTAGAGTTGGGAGTTGGGAGAATCTTTCTTTCAGTTCATTGCTCGGTGCACGAAGCATTGTGAGTGTAGTGCCCAATCCCAACAACTCCAGTCAGGTGTTTGCTTGCGCCATGCACCAAGGTTTGTTAGAAATCAATGATGGCGTAGCCACCAATTTATGGAATCACACCAATAGCGGATTGGAATCCTTGGATCCACTTGAGCTTGGCGAAAGCCCAAGCTACCGCAGTGTTCGTGTTCGGGATGTGGCCTTTGACAATGAGGGCTCAATGTGGTCGATTACTTCTTTTGTGGCGAATGGGTTGAAAAAACGGACTGTCAACGGCGATTGGGAAAGTGTTGATCTTAGTGGGGTGGTCCCGATTATTAAATCAAGTGGATACTCCAAATTGGTGATTTCTCCCAATGATCAAGTCTATGTTGGAACCATTCAATCTGGTTTGATTGGCTATGCAGAAATCAATGGTACTCCTGTATTGCGTTCGATTGATGTCGCAGACAATTTGCCATCTGGTGATGTGAGAAGCATCGCCCTAGACTTTGATGACAACCTGTGGATCGGCACAACAGAGGGCTTGCGAGTGCTCTATGGAGCAAGTCGATTGTTTACGCAATCAGGCATTTCTGCAAGTACCTTAATCATCGAAGAAGGCGGGAATATTGGTGAACTTCTCTCCAATCAGTTTATCACTGCGATTGAGGTGGATGGAAACAACCAAAAATGGGTGGCAACAGAGGGTGCTGGTCTGTTTTTGTTTTCCGAAGACGGGAAAAGCACTCTACTGCATTTTACCAAAGAAAACAGTCCGCTGCCAACAAACTCCATTCGCAGTTTGGCCTTTGAACCCCAGTCGGGAAAAATCTATATCGGAACCTCCAAAGGGCTCGTTGCTTTTCAAAGCAATGCCTTTGAACCATCCGAAAATCTTGAACAAATCGAAGTCTATCCAAACCCGATTCGCCCCGCCTATACGGGCATGCTAACCATTCGTGGGCTCCAAGCCGATTGTGTGATTAAAATCACAGATATCGTTGGGAATGCGGTTTTTGAAACTACCGCTACTGGTGGGAGTGTACAGTGGGATTTAAATTCGTTTTCAGGTCAACGTGTGCGTTCGGGAGTATATCTTATTTTTGTGACAACCAATGACGGTCTAGATAGTGCCGTTGAGAAAATAATGATTATCAATTGATGCTTGTCACCACCGAAGCACTCGTTTTATCAAAAACCAACTACAGCGAAACTAGCTTGATTGTGCGTTGCTATACTTTCAGTGATGGCATCAAATCCTATATAATCAAAGGGGGGAAACAGGGTAGAAATGGTAAAAAAAACACTGCTCTTTTTCAGCCACTCCATCAGCTTGAAATCACTGCCCAGCACAAGAATAAGTCGGGGCTTTCGATCCCAAAATCGATCAAAATGAACAAACCCTACCAAACGATTCCGTATGCGATAGACAAAATTGCAGTGGTGATGTTTTTGAGTGAGATGCTATCGTCTGCACTGAGAGAAGAAGAAGCAAACCCGTCGTTATTTCATTATTTGACAAACAGTTTGTCTTGGTTTGATATGCAAGACGATGTTGCCAACTTCCATGTCTTCTTTTTGCTATCGCTCACCAAACATCTGGGTTTTTTTCCAGATCTAGACGATCAAAACCATCCCTATTTTGACATGGAAAACGGCTGCTTTACATCCAGCAAATCCTCCCATATTATAGACGATCCCACGACGATTTCTGTGTTCAAAGCATTTTTAGGCACAAATTTTGATAAGGTAAGCGAGGTTTTGGTTTCAAACAAAGGACGAAAACAATTACTCGAGCTGTTGATACAGTACTATCAAATCCATTTACACGGGTTTTCGAGGCCAAAATCACTGGACATATTACATGAAGTTTATTCGTAGTTTATCACTCTTTTTCTTAGGGCTTTGGCTGGCCAACCTCAAAGGGCAAACCCTACGCTTGGTTGATGCCGTCACAGGTTATCCCATACAAGACGTTGTTGTCTATCACACCGTGGCTAACACCACCAGTGATTCCAATGGGCAAGTTGACTTGTCCGTTTTTTCATCAGAGGATCAAGTTTATTTCGAGCATATTGGCTACGAAAGTTTATTTCTTCCCGTTTCGGAACTCCTCCTGACAACTCAGCTTGCACTTTACCCTGACACCCAACGGCTTGGTGAAATTGTGCTTTCTGTCAGCAGAACAAAGGATGAGAAAAAACGAGTGTCCAAACAGGTTGCCATACTTTCGGATCAAAACATCGCGTCTGTCGTTCCCAATACCAGTGCAGAATTGCTTCGAGAAGCTCCTGGGATTCGGGTGCAGCGCTCCCAAGGGGGCGGTGGAAGTCCAGTCATTCGAGGTTTTGAAGCCAATCGTATTTTGCTAGTAGTCGATGGGGTGCGGATGAACAATGCCATTTACCGTTCGGGCCACCTCCACAATGCCATTTCTCTCGACCCATTTTCCTTATCACGTGCCGAAGTGATTTATGGCCCTTCATCTGTTGGCTATGGCTCTGATGCTCTGGGTGGAGTGGTGCACTACTTTACAAAAGAACCCCGAACTGGAGATGCGAAACCATGGCGCTTTTTTGTTGCCAATAGCTATGACACCCGCCATGAGCATGCCATCAATCATATCGATATCACCCACAGCAAAGACAATTGGGCGAGCTTGACCAGTTTGAGCTACTCTGTTTTTGGAGATATCTATATGGGGCGCCAACGAAATCATGGACATCCCGATTGGGGGTTGGTTCCAGAAACTTCCAAAAACAATCGAAATTCTTATCAAGAGTTTGCCAGTTTGAACTCCGACCCCAATCGCCAACGAAATACTGGCTATGACCAAATCGATCTTATGCAAAAATTTGTTTTCCAACCAACGCTAGAAAACAAATGGGTCCTCAATCTCCAATACTCTGGCTCGTCAGACATCCCGCGTTTTGACAAATTGGCGGAACGCCGCGATGGTGAACTTCGCTATGCCACCTGGTTTTATGGCCCCCAAAAAAGACTACTGATCTCCCCAAAATACAGCTTTACTGCTGATAAAAAATGGCTTAGAGAAGGCGTGATTACCTTGGCCTATCAACAACTTGAAGAATCGAGAGTGCAACGCAAATTTGGCAGTTTACTTCGGGAAACACAGATTGAAGATTTGGATGTTTTTAGCGCCAATGCGGACTTTAATGTGGCACTCGATCAGTCCAGAAAACTCGCCTATGGCTTTGAATTTACCCACAACGAACTCCAATCGGTCGGCTTTAGTCAGAATCTAGTTGTGGAAAACAATGAGGTCGAAAATCTTGTAGATTATAATCTTATTCCTTCACGCTATCCAAGTAAAGGCGGGTTTTATACCACCCTGGCTTCTTATATCGACTACAAACTGAGCGTTGACGAGAAAAATACCTTCAATGTAGGGGCTCGAATCACAAACACACGACTCAAAGCAGAATGGAATGAACAAGCACTCATAGATGCGAGATTGGGGGAAACGACAAACAAAAGCAATGCGCTTAATGTGTCCTTTGGATATGTCTTTCGACCCAGTGATTTGTGGGAGCTTCGCTCGGTTCTTGCCAGTGGTTTTCGCGCACCCAACATAGACGATATGGGGAAAATACGTGAAAAACAAGGTAAACTCACTGTGCCTAATCCATTTCTAAAACCCGAGTATGCATACACTGCTGATTTGGGTGTGAGTCGGTATTTTGGTCAGCGAACATCATTTGTTCAACTCAACCTTTTCTACACGATTTTAAACAACTATATCGCCCGGCAACCCTATATGTTACCCTTTGATAACTCATCGGTTAGCTTTGAAACCATCACCCACCTTGGAGATGAATTGGAAACTTGGGCCAATACCAATGTGGGGAAAGCTGTCCTCCATGGAGCCAGTTTGCAATGGGATATTCCGTTGGGTAAACACCTCAATTATAATGGCCATGTGAATTACACCTCTGGAGTTACTAGTGAAAATAAAATGCCTGTACCATCGATTCTTCCATGGCAAGGGACACAGCATCTTTCGATCACAAACCGCCGCCTAAACGGACAATTTTCGTTTGTGTTTGCCGGACAAAAACACCCCGAGGATTACAGCGATGGCGGGGAAGATGGGCTGGAAGAAACTCCAGTCATTGGAGTGTCGTCCGAAACTGGTGAAAACGAATATGCAGGAACCCCTTCTTGGAATCGATTTGATTTTCGCCTCACCTATAATGTGAATGCTAAAACCAAAGTCGGTGCCGACCTCCACAACCTCTTTGACGTTCACTATAAAGAGTTTGCGTCTGGAATCTCCGCACCTGGTCGGAGTTTACGCCTGCGTTTACAGTATAGGTTCTAGCCCACGAACCCCTAAACTTTTGGGGAAATTGGTTACTTTCGCAACTTATTATAAGATATGGCTTTTCCGTCGTATAAAAATTTGAATCTCGTTGCGGTTTCCAAGGATATCCAAAACTATTGGGAAAATGCGTTGACTTTTGAGGCGAGTGTGAGTACACGTGAGGGCCGACCCCCGTTTATATTTTTTGAAGGGCCACCCTCTGCCAATGGTTTGCCAGGAATCCACCACGTGATGGGACGCGCCATTAAAGACATCTTCTGTCGCTATAAAACGCAAAAAGGTTTTCAGGTCAAACGCAAAGCTGGCTGGGATACCCACGGATTGCCCGTTGAGCTGGGTGTGGAAAAAGAACTGGGGATTTCCAAAGAAGATATCGGAACAACCATTAGCGTGGACCAATACAATGCGGCATGCCGCGAAGCCGTCATGCGCTATACCGACGTATGGAGTGATTTGACCAAAAAAATGGGGTATTGGGTCGATATGGACGAGGCCTATATCACCTATACTTCCAAATATATGGAGTCGGTTTGGTGGCTTCTCAAACAGCTCTACGACAAAAATCTGATCTATAAAGGATATACGATTCAACCCTACTCGCCCAAAGCGGGAACAGGACTTTCATCTCATGAGCTCAATCAGCCTGGCTGTTATCAAGATGTGACCGATACCACTGTTACTGCCCAATTTGAAACTCATCAAGAAACGCTCCCCCAGCAACTGCAAGACGAACAACCCCTTTACATTCTAGCATGGACAACCACCCCATGGACCTTGCCGTCAAATACCGCCCTGACTGTAGGGCCATCTATAGAATATGTGGTAATCCATACGTTTAACCGATATACACATCTTCCCATTCGCGTATTGCTAGCCAAAGACTTGGTTTCAAAAGTGTTTGGAAAGGTTTTTCAGCAAGTCGAAGCCATTGATGACTTACAGTCTTATGAAAAAAATGGAAAGAATATTCCCTATCTCATCACTGACCGTATTGTGGGTGCTGGCTTGGTTGGTATTCGCTATAAACAATTGTGGTCCGATGCGCCTCTGCCACACGACAAGCCCGAAAATGCGTTTCGCGTAATCGCTGGGGACTTTGTCACAACAGATGATGGAACAGGAATTGTGCATACTGCCCCGACCTTTGGTGCGGACGATGCCATGGTCGCCAAACAAGCAACCCCCGAAGTTCCATCTATGCTCGTTCTGGATGAGAATAAACAACTGGTTCCCTTAGTCGATTTGCAAGGACGCTTTCGGAAAGAGCTCGGCCCTCTCGGTGGAAAATATGTCAAAAACGAATACTATGAGGACGGTCAAGCTCCTGACAAATCCGTCGATGTTGAAATCGCAATCCGACTCAAAGAGGAAAACAAGGCCTTTACCGTTGAGAAGTATGTGCACAGCTATCCCAATTGTTGGCGAACAGACAAACCTGTACTTTACTATCCCCTAGACTCTTGGTTTGTCAAAGTCAGTGAGAAAAAAGAACGCCTTGTTGCCCTGAATAAAAATATTAATTGGAAACCGAAATCGACTGGTGAAGGACGTTTTGGAAATTGGCTTGCCAATGCCAACGACTGGAACTTATCGCGGTCTCGATTTTGGGGAATCCCTCTGCCGATTTGGCGTACGGAAGACAAAACAGAAACCAAAGTGATTGGCTCTATCGAAGAACTCAAAGCAGAGGTCGACCGTGCCATAGAAGCTGGACTCATGGAGACCAATCCGTTTGCCGATTTTGTGCCTGGTGATATGAAAGCTGAAAACTATGACGGCCTCGATCTTCATAAAAATGTCGTCGATCAATTGATCCTTGTCGGTCAACAGGGAGAGGCCATGTACAGAGATAGTGACCTGATCGATGTCTGGTTCGACTCTGGCTCGATGCCCTATGCCCAATGGCACTACCCTTTTGAGCATAAAGAAAAAATAGACAATGGACTTGACTTCCCCGCTGACTTTATCGCCGAGGGTGTCGATCAAACCCGTGGATGGTTTTATACCCTACACGTCATTGGCGGGCTGGTATTTGATAATATCGCCTTTAAAAATGTGGTCTCTAATGGGCTTGTTCTCGACAAGAATGGACAAAAAATGTCAAAACGTTTAGGAAATGCTGTAGATCCGTTTGAAACCCTAGAAACCTATGGGGCAGATGCCACTCGATGGTATATGATCAGCAATGCCAATCCTTGGGACAACCTCAAGTTTGATGTAGAAGGCATTGCCGAGGTTCGTCGCAAGTTTTTTGGAACGCTATACAATACTTATTCGTTTTTTAGTCTGTATGCCAATATCGATGGCTTCAGCTATGACGAAGACGATATTCCTTTGAACAAACGACCCGAAATTGATCGATGGATCTTGTCAGAACTCCATACGCTTATCGAAAAGGTAGATGCCCAATATGACAATTACGAACCCACTAAAGCCGCTCGATTGATCTCTTCTTTTGTGATTGAAGACCTGAGCAATTGGTATGTTCGTTTGTCGAGAAGACGCTTTTGGAAAGGGACTTATGAAGCCGATAAAATTGCCGCTTATCAAACGCTATACACATGTTTGATTTCGGTTGCCAAGCTCATGGCGCCCATAGCGCCATTTTACGCTGATCGTTTGTATCAAGATTTGGATAAAACCACTTCAAAAGAACAATATGCTTCTGTACATCTGGCCTATTTTCCAGATGCCGACAACGGATTTGTAAATGCTGACCTCGAGGAAAAAATGCAACGTGCACAACGCATTGTCTCCTTGGTGCTATCGATTCGTAAAAAAGAAAAAATCAAAGTGCGTCAGCCCCTGCATCGGGTATTGATTCCCGCTATGGACGCAAAAGAAAAACAATCTATCGAAGAGGTTTCGGGTTTGATCGCCGCAGAAGTCAATGTCAAAACCATCGAAATCCTCGATGATGCGTCTTCGATTTTGGTGAAAGAAATCAAACCTAATTTTAAGACACTTGGTCCTCGATTCGGCAAGGAGATGAAAGCCGTATCAGAAGTCATTCATGGACTCAGTGAAGTGCAAATCCAAACCATTGAGAAGGAAGGATCACTGCCCATTGAAATTAATGGGAAAAATACTATTTTAGAGGCTTCAGACGTTATAATCCAATCCAAAGATATTGCGGGTTGGTCTGTCGCATCTGAACAAGGGGTAACGGTCGCTTTAGACTGTAGCTTGACAGAAGATTTGCTACTAGAAGGAATTGCCAGAGAATTGGTGAATCGGGTTCAAAATCTTCGGAAAGAAAAGAACTTTGAAGTCACCGATACCATCACACTAACACTAGAGCATCACAAGAAGTTGGAAGATGCAATACAAGCCAATAAAAGCTATGTGACAAGTGAAGTGTTAGCTGAAAACATCGTGTTTGTTGAAACAAACCCTGATGGAGAACCCCTGTCATTTGATGATATCGAAACTGTGATTCGCCTAGATAAAACCAAATAAAAAACAAATGAAAACAAACGAAATCAATCGATACCCAGATAAGGATCTTGAGAAATTCCGGGAGTTAATAGAAGAGAAAATTTCTAAAGCACAACATGATTTAGAACTCATTCGCAGTGCATATATGAACGATGGTAATAATGGTACAGATGATACCTCTCCGACGTTTAAGGCCTTTGAAGAAGGGTCTGAAACCATGTCGAAAGAAGCAAATACACAGCTGGCTATCCGACAGGAAAAATTTATTCGCGATCTCAAAAATGCGCTGATTCGCATCGAAAATAAAACCTATGGGGTTTGTCGTGTGACTGGAAAACTCATCAATGCTGAACGACTAAAATTAGTTCCACACGCCACCTTGAGTATCGAGGCAAAAAACATGCAGAAGGCACATAGATGACCCTTAGAAAATCTCTGTTTTTAATCTTTGTTGTGCTTCTGCTCGACCAGTGCTCGAAGTTCTACATCAAACTTTCTTTTCCGCTAAGCATTTACAGTTCCGATGCCATTGTAGATTGGGGTTGGTTTCGATTGCTGTTTATTGAAAACAAAGGGATGGCATGGGGTACACGCTTTAGTGATTTTGTTCCGTTTATTTCCGAGGATACAGGAAAGCTACTTCTATCACTCATCCGCATTGTTGCCGTGAGTGTGATCGGGTACATGCTTTGGGACGCAATCAAAAAACAGCAGCACAAACTGTTGCTCATTGCGGGTTGCCTGATCTTTGCTGGTGCCCTTGGTAATATTATTGACTCTTTGTTTTACGGACTTCTTTTTTCACATAGCTATGGGCAGGTCTCTACATTGTTTCCTGAAGGCGGTGGTTATGCTCCCTTGTTTTTTGGCCATGTGGTCGATATGCTTCAATTTCCCATGTTGACATGGGTGTGGCCTTCGTGGGTTCCTTGGGTTGGCGGGGAATCCTTTACTTTTTTTGAACCTGTTTTTAACTTGGCTGATACCGCAATCAGTACGGGCGTGGGGATTATTCTTGTGTTTAATAAACGTGTTTTTCCCAAAGACTAAAACTGAACAATCCCCTCCGAATAAATGCACTGGTGAAGACGGATATCCGTCGGTTCGCAATCTGTAATTTCAGGCACTGGCGGGAAATAAGACAAGCCCACAAAAAGGGTATTCGAGGCACAAGACGATAAGAACCGATCATAAAACCCCTGCCCATAACCCACGCGTTGGCCCTTCTCATCATAGCCCAATAAGGGCACAAAAACAAGGTCAATTTCACTAGGAGATACAAGCGTACCAATCGTCGGTTCAGGGATGCCATAGCGATTGGATTGCCATTTAGTTTCCGAGGTAACGGCCCAATGTGTCATTTGTTTGGTTATAAAATCGGATTGGGACACAACCACAGTTTTTCCCATAGAAAACAAACGCTCCATTAAAGCTTTGGTGTCGGGCTCTCGTTGTTTTTGAATTGGCAAAAACAGATGAACAACGCCAAAAGGCGACAAATCAAATAAATCACATTGCGCCATCAAGCCCCTTTGTTTAAGCTGAATCTGATCATGAGTGAGTTGCTTTCGCTTGTTGAGATAATATTGTCGAATCTCTGTTTTGGTCATCTGCTTGGATTGAACACAAATAAAATAATTAATTTCGTCACATGTCGAAAGATGCGCTAAAACTTCATGTTCAAGCTCTCCCAAATCAACCGGGGGTGTATCAGTTTTACGACAACCAAGAGCGTATTATTTATGTGGGGAAAGCCAAAAATTTAAAGAATCGGGTGTCGTCCTATTTTCGAAAACAAGTCGATTCACGCAAAACCCAAAGGCTGGTCAAAAACATTTCTTCAATCAAACATATCGTCGTACCCACCGAATCCGACGCGCTGATCTTGGAAAACACCTTGATCAAAGAACACCAACCACGTTACAACATATTGTTGCGAGACGATAAAACCTACCCTTGGATTTGTATTAAAAAAGAAGCTTTCCCACGAGTGTTTACCACCCGTAAAGTCCAGAAAGACGGTTCGGAATATTTTGGCCCATTTACCAATTTTAAAACCGTACGGCTACTGATGAATCTCATTCAAGAGCTCTATCCCCTGCGAAACTGCTCGTATGATCTGCGGCCAAAATCGATCGAATCCAAAAACTATAAGGTGTGTTTGGAATATCATATCGGAAACTGCTTGGGAGCCTGTGTGGGAGAACAAAATGAAGCCGACTATGACAATCAAATAGGAGAGATTCGCGCCCTTTTACGCGGAAATTTCAGCCAGGCCATTCGGGGATTTCAAAAAAAAATGAACCTCGCGGCAGATCGACTCGATTTTGAAGAAGCACAGAAACAAAAAAATAAAATTGAAATCCTCACCAATTATCAATCCAAATCTGCTGTGGTAAGCGCAACGATTAGCAATGTGGATGTGTGTTCGGTCATTAGCGATGAACAAACCGCTTATGTCAACTACCTCCACGTGGCCTATGGGTCGATTGTTCGCTTTCACAATATGGAAATCAAAAAGAAACTAGAGGAGAGTGATGAGGATGTCCTTCGGGTGGTGGTCGTCGAGCTGCGGCGTCGGTTTGCGTCTGCTTCCAAAGAAGTGATTTTACCTGTTCCCATTGAACTGGGTGATGATATTCGTGTGACTGTTCCCAAAAAAGGGGAGAAAAAAAAGTTGTTGGATTTGTCGTTGCGCAATGCCAAACAAGGGCGATTGGAACAACTCAAGCAAATCAAAATTTCTGACCCCCAACAGCACAGTATGCGCTTGATGAACCAGATGAAAAAAGACTTGCGCTTACAAGTCCTTCCAGAGCATATCGAATGCTTTGACAATTCCAATATCCAAGGCAGTAACCCCGTTGCTGCATGTGTGGTTTTTCGTCAGGCCAAGCCCGTCAAAAAAGAGTATCGTCACTACATCATCAAAACAGTTACAGGTGCCAATGACTATGCCTCTATGGAAGAAGTGATCTACCGTCGATACAAACGCCTTTTGGAAGAGAAACAAAATCTTCCACAATTGATTGTGATTGACGGAGGAAAAGGACAATTGAGCTCTGCCCTTCTCAGCATCGACGCTCTGGGGTTACGCCATAAAATTGCCGTCATCGGGATCGCCAAACGACTCGAAGAAATCTATTACCCAGATGACCCGATTCCGCTTTACCTCGACAAACGTTCTGAAACTTTAAAAATCATTCAGCAATTGCGAAACGAAGCCCACCGTTTTGGCGTGAGACTGCATCGCAATAGAAGAAGTAAAAACGCTGTTTCTTCCTCGCTCGATAATATCCCTGGAATCGGAGATAAAACGATTGTTAAACTGCTTAAAGAATTTAAGTCTGTCAAACGAATCAAAGAAGCCAGCACTGACGAGCTCGCAACAGTAATTGGAACTGCCAAAGCCAAAGAGATTTATCAGCATTTTCACCCTGAAGAACAAAAATTGGGTTGAGACTCCCATTTTTAACATTCTTTAAAAGGTCTTATCATGGGATTTTTTTACTTTTACAACCGATGTATTTGATTCGAAATTTCATCTGTTACCTCATGCTTTTTTGGGGGGCCATGGCCTATCCCCAACCAACGATTAGCGATACCATTCATCTCAATCGTATTCACACTGATCAGAAAGTCAATGATGCCTTTCAAGACGGAGAGTGGTTTCGCCTTCGCATGCGTTATGGCATCTTAAATGCAAGTTATGCGACGGTCAT
>Ga0315330_10001402_pt1 | contig 16174 bp, 7 predicted proteins | sample M140m34915metaG_FD_203453 | JGI IMG/M metagenome (GOLD analysis project Ga0315330, IMG submission 203453) | Ammonia-oxidizing marine archaeal communities from Monterey Bay, California, United States - M1 40m 34915 | ecosystem: Environmental > Aquatic > Marine > Intertidal zone | place: USA...
TTTTCTCAGTCTTCAGTTGTCTCAGTCTTCTGCTGCCTCAGTCTTCTGCTGCCTCAGTCTTCTGCCCATCAATTCCCTGCCGAACGCTCTGTTGCCAACGGACCAGCCCCCCAGCCAAGTCATCTTCCGACAGGGCGTCACTGATACAGACTCAGCCGACAGAGCAGATAACGGTCTATTTCAGGGGGAATTGACCGCTGTCGAGGCATCTACCTCAGTTGGAATCTTGCCAATCCGGTCACTCATGGGTAGTCTGTTTATCCCGCTAACCTCCCCTCAGGAACCGTTCTGTCGATGAATGCCACTGATCCCTCCGCACCTCAAGCCCTAAGTTCCGACGACGTTCAGAGCATCCAACGTTTGCAGCAGTGTCACACCCGGTTAAAAGCCGAACTGGGCCGCGTAATCGTGGGCCAAACCGATGTGATCGATCAGCTAGCCACTGTGTTGTTTTCGAGGGGACACGCCCTATTGATGGGTGTGCCCGGCTTGGCGAAGACCCTGCTAATCAGCAAACTCGCCGAAACTCTGTCACTGGATTTCAACCGGATTCAGTTCACGCCGGACCTGATGCCGATGGATATCACCGGGACCGATATTCTGCAGGACACTGCCGAGGGTCGCAGAGAATTTCAATTCATTCACGGCCCAGTATTCGCTAACATCGTGTTGGCTGACGAAATCAATCGGGCGCCGCCTAAAACTCAGGCAGCCATGCTTGAGGCGATGCAAGAACGCCGCGTCACTGTCTTGGGAAAGCCCTACAAGCTGGAAGAGCCATTTTTTGTTTTGGCAACCCAGAATCCGGTGGAACAGGAGGGTACCTACCCGCTTCCGGAAGCTCAACTCGACCGTTTCATGTTCTTGATCGAATTGACGTACCCAAATGAACTCGAAGAGATCGAGATCGCTCGAACAACCACTGGCACCTCATTGCCGACCTTGGAACCGCTACTCAAGGCCGAGGAAATCACAGCATTCCAAGATCTCACGCGTCGGATTCCTGTACCGGAACATATATACCAGTACGCGGTGCGGTTAGTCCGGCAAACTCGCCCACAAGAAGGCACGGCTCCCGACTGGCTGAAGCCACTGGTTTCCTGGGGGGCTGGTCCAAGAGCCGTTCAGTATCTGATTCTCGGTGGAAAAACTCGAGCAGCGTTGCACGGGCAGTACATGGTGCGTCTGGAAGACATCCAAGCTGTTGCTGAGCCAGTGTTAACACATCGCATGATCACAACGTTCGCCGCGCAAAGCGAGGGTATCGACGCTAGAAAGATTGTCAAACGTCTGGTGCAGGAAACCACTCCAAGTGGGCTGGCGCCAACAGGAACAGCAGCGGCACGAGGCTGATCGTGGTTACTGGTTTCGAACATCTGAATCATCGCCAACTGGGTTGTGGCATTGCTGTGATGCCTGTTCTTAAATTTGCACCCCACCTAGCTCTTTCGTTCTGTCGCGTTCCATTGTTGCTGTTATTGGCTTCGGTACTTACATTGTCATCGGCAATTCAGACGCCAGCGTCGTCACAGCCACCAACTTCGCCGCCAGACGCCTCAGGCTCGCCATCAAGCCCCACGGTTATCCCAGCGGCGGCCGCTCGCAAATTTTCCCAGTACGACACCGATGACAGTGGCGGGCTGTCCCCCGATGAACTGCGTGTCGCGATTGAGAAATCACCTCAGGTCAGGGGCACTTTTGAGGACTTTGATACATCGGGTGATGGCCAAGTCACACCGCAGGAATTCCTGGCTGCACAAGACGATAGCGAGCGGAACCAACCAGCCTCCCTGTTGGCCGACCCGTTTCTGCGAATACTCCAACGAGCCATTGAGGCAATGGACGAATCCTACGATGGGTGGCAATATCGTCCCGAGGAAACCGTAGACAGCACCACGTTTACGATCAATTACAACGCTTCAATATCACCGGATGGCCAACGTCGCTTGGACCGAAGCTTGATTCTCCATGCTGATGCTGATGGCAATCGCAAGATTTCAAGGGATGAAGCTGTTCACTTTCTCGAGACCCAACTTGGAGTCCGCTGGATCACAGGCGATCTACTCCGAACAGAAGATGGCGGGGTTGTGGACTTTGCAAATTTCCTACGATGCGATGTCAACAAGGACGATGTGCTGACCAAAAGCGAATTTGTCGATACATGGTGGAACAGCGAAACGGATGAGCAGGATTTTGAATCCTTTGATACCGACGGCAACGGTGCAGTCGATCTTTCCGAATTTGCAAGACCGAAAGGGCCTTACCTTAGAAAGCCAATTCAATGGTTCCAAGCTGCTGACACAAACGCGAATCAATTGCTCAGCCAAGCGGAACTCCAAACGGCAATCCGCAGTCCACGAAGGCATCTGGTAGCATCCAACATCAAAGCATTTGATGACGATGGTGATGAGCAACTTTCGCTTGCCGAATATCGCGTCTCAATGTTGGCCAACTTCAACTACCCGTGGGAAATGCGCCCCAAGGATATCGACCGTGACGGATTGCTTTCCTACAAAGAATTCAAATTTCACACGCGTGATCTGTTCCAACTTCAGCGACGATACTACTTTCACCGTCTTGACCGTGACGGCAACGACAAACTGGATGCTTCTGAGTTTGATTTTGAGCCCTACAAACTCCATTCGCTCTACCGTGTATCGGTCAATGGCGAGCATACGCAAGAAATCTACCGTAACGACAAGTTCCCAGTGGTCAGTTCACCCTCCATTTCCACCGATGGTAATTGGGTCCTGTTTGATGCTTCACCACCCGACCGCAGCAATCTCACCCAAATCATGCTGATGAAAACGAACGGTGATGATGTACGGGATGTCTGTAAAGGACAGATGCCGTCCTGGTCCGGCAAAGGATCACAGTTCGTTTGCTGTCGTTATGAACAGGGTGCAAGTATTTGGATCATGAACACGAATGGCACCCCCCACAAAAGAATTGGTGATGGCTGGGCGGCTCAGTGGTCACCGGATGGGAAGACGATCGCGTACACCAATGACAACAGTATCCGCCTGTACGACGTTGCATCCGGCAAAATCACCACAGCGCTCGCCAAGGGAGCACACCACTACCAGTACATTTACTGGAACATGTCGTGGTCGCCCGATAGCCGACAACTGGCGTTCAAAGGCAAAACAGATACGCACCAGGAGATTGGCATCCTATCCATCACCGGCCCCACCGGGGTAAGAAAGCGATTTTCAACGAACGAATCCATGGGCGAAGACTTAGCCTGGTCACCCAATGGAAAGCGTTTGCTGTTCAATATGTACTCGCCCACGCACCGGCGCGAACTCATTTTCCAACTCGATGTGGCGGGCTCGGAAAGCCCAAGGCTTGTCCCCGAAATCAATACATCGATGCCGTGGACGAGCATCTGCTTCTCGCCAGATGGAAAATGGATGATCTTAGCATCACCCAATTGAACAAGCGGATTCCCCCACCCCACAGTTAGCCACTAAATCAATTTCTCGGAGCCGTGTGGCCCAAACATCTTGGCTCAGCTAACGCAGCGATCACGTTTAGCGTCACATGATCAACTCCCGCGCGAATTCCCCCAGTCCAATTCCATCCATCGGTAGAATGCGAAGCACCTGCATAGTCATCCCCACTCACCCAATACGGTACTGCCGTCCGGGTTGTGCGGGGGGCAACTTCAGTGCGAGGGAGTAAGGAACTGCTGTGCAGGTGGACAAGCACCGCATGGCTTGTTTTCGTGCCTTCCTAATCACTACGCCCACTTACACCGACGTGAAAAACATCTCGGCTCAGGGCTGGACCGTGAATTCTCTTCCGAGGCTCTTCACAGCGAGGTAAACTCGTCAATAGATCCGCTTTTTTCGCCGTCCTCAGTGCCATGCCAGATTTCATGCATCCTGAGAATCCATCTCCAATGAACGACGCATTCCTCGCCGTAGCACAGGATCAGTCCCTGCTGAGCGCTGAGGATGCGCGCCACCTGTATCAATTTGCCAATTCCAAGTCGCTAGACTCTTCGGAAGCTGCCCTACAAACCGGCATGTTGAAACCGGTTGAGGTTGAAATTGTTGAAGCTTTTACTTCACCTGAGGACCTAGCCCCCGGCTATAGCCTGAAAAATGTACTTGGACATGGGGCGTTGGGGATCGTTTACCGTGCCTACCAATCTCGGTTGCAACGCGATGTAGCCATCAAGTCGATTATCGAGTCACGCGTCAGCTTGCAGAATGTGATTGCAAGATTTGAGCAGGAAGGCACGGCGATTGGGCGTCTTAAACACCCAAATATTGTTCGGGCCTATGATTCGGGCTGCCACAACAACCGCCTGTATTTGGTCATGGAATTGGTCGAAGGCCAAGACCTGCGTCAGAAACTTGAATCAGGTGCACTTGATCCCCAAACAAGCCTCTGGATTCTGCGTCAAACAGCAATGGGCCTGGCGCACGCAAAATCGCATGAGATTATCCACCGTGACATCAAACCAGGAAATTTGCTTCTTACCGAAGCTCCTGCAGGGTTTGATCTTCCGGAAGGAATTCCGCTTGTGAAAATTGCTGATTTCGGCTTGGCTCAACTTAATGAAGAAGACGAAACTGATGCTGAACGAACACACCTGACGCTCGTCGGTGCGACCATGGGCACCCCCATGTACAGCGCACCCGAACAACTGTCAGGAGAGCCGATTGATCACAGAACTGACATCTACGCCTTGGGGGCGACCCTATTCCAAATGCTCGCAGGCGACACCCCCTACGCCTCCGGGAAGATCACGAAGCTTTTTTCAGCCAAAGCTAACGGCACACCGCCACGTCTTGAACTTTTGCCCAAAAAACTGGCCCCAGCGATTGTTGATCTGATCATTGATCTGATGCAGCACGATCCAGAAAAGCGAATCGCAGATTACCCCGAACTCATCAGCAGGATTGACGAAATCCTGCAGCAAATGTCGTCTGCCACCCACGGTCATGTGGGATCGAGTCGCAGACACCGCGCAAGATTTCGTACAAAAACCAAACAAACATCGAGTGTTTGGGCTTGGGTCAACGACCACATGAAGTTGGTACGTGCAGTGGGCGTGGTCATCCTTGCATTGACGCTGTTCGCTATCGTGATCAACCCACCGAGTTTTCTGCGCGTTCCCTTGAGCCCGAGTTTGGTACCTGATGGATGGGAGCAGCCATTATTCGACGGTAAAACCCTCATTGGATTTCAGTCTCCCGAAGGGCTCTGGCTGGCAGCCAATGACAGCGAAGGCGGTGCTGTGCTTTCTGGCCAAGGTTCGATCGCACGCCCCTTACCAATCCCTCCGAATCCCAACGCTGAGAACGGGTTTGGCTTTGGGTGCCGAGTCGGAGTCGATCTGAGATCAGCAACACAAACTGAACTTCATTTCGGATTCGCGGACTCATCACTTGACGATTGCGAACGATACGTGCTGCGTTACAATCGCGGCACAGCCTCATTCGGTACCTGCACTGGGCGAGACGGTGAATTCCATCGTTTGTCTATTGAGGTATCAACGACTGACACCGTTCCAAACAACGCCCTCGAGGGAACTCCAAATTATGCTCAACTCGCAGTAGAGCTCCATAACGCACAGTGGTTTGTCTTCTTCAATGGAGGCTTACTGGGTAACGTCGGATCCACTCGAGGAAGCAATCGAGACATAATCGAATTTGTTACGCGGGGTGGAACCGCGAGGTTTGAGGCGCCAAGCGTCTACCGACTCGTCGAAAAAGCACCGGTGTCAAGGTAACCCTTACACGGTTAACGGAACAAGTTCTCCGGGGAAGGCACGAAGCTGCAACTCCCTCCTCATCAAACACCAACTTGCACCACACATGCCCGATAAAAAGTCTTCGTCCAAATCCAGACTCAACTGGAAGAAGAAAATACTGTTTGGCACTGCCAGCACGTTGTTCTTCTTTTTTGTGTTGGAATTGTTTCTCATGCTGCTGGGTGTCTCAACGATCGCCAGCAGTCGCGACCCCAGTGCGGGATTCTCTAAACAGATCCCATTATTGGCAGCGTCAACCAACGCAGAGGGTGAACAAATATTGACCACCGCTACCAATAAAGAAAGCTGGTTCAACATCCAGTCTTTTCCGAAGAAAAAGGCGACTGGGACAAAACGGGTCTTTTGTGTGGGCGGTTCGACGACCTTTGGCCGGCCGTTTTCGGACTCCGCATCCTACGTACGCTGGGTGCGAGAATTGCTGCCGGAAGTACAACCCGATGTTGAATGGGAAGTGATTAATGCCGGTGGTGTCAGCTATGCAAGCTATCGTGTTGCGGCGGTCATGCGAGAGCTCGCGCAATACGAACCAGATCTTTTCATTGTCTACTCCGCACAGAACGAGTTTCTTGAACGTCGAACTTATGCACGTATGTTCGATAACCAATCTTGGCTAAATGATATAAGCGCTTCACTCCAAAGCACGCGAACGGGATCAGTTCTCCAACGGCTTTCTGCCCGTATGTGGAAAACTGCATCCGCCGATGACAAAGAAGGATCGAAGACACTTCCCGAGCGTGCCGCAGCATTCCCGGAGGAAGTTGATGAAATGCTGAATCACTCTGTAGGTCCAATACAATACGAGCGAGACGAGGAATGGCGTGCTGAAGTAATCAGTGAATATCGCATCAACCTGAATGCCATGATTTCAATCGCCCGCTCCGCTGGTGCGAACATCGCATTCATCACACCTGTTTCGAATCTTCGGGGCACCAGTCCATTCAAGTCCCTGTTCGATGAGACTGCGGACGTCGCGGCTTTGACGCTGCAACTCGACCAAGCGAGAGATTTTTTCCGGTCAGGTCAATTAGATGAGGCACTCTCAACAGTCCACGCCATCCTTGCAAATTCCCCAAACTCGGCGGACACACAGTACCTACTAGGACAGATTCTCTTTGCACGTGAAGAGTGGACTGAGGCCGAACAGGCTTTTGAACACGCATTGAATGAGGACATCTGTTCCTTGCGGGCGATTAAGCAATTGCGTGAAACGCTACGTTCCGTTGCTGCACAGGCTGATGCTCCACTGGTAGACGCGGAAAACTTGCTGCGCCAGTTGAGCATTGAAAAAAACGGTCATGCTTGCTTCGGTGATGACTACTTCCTTGACCACGTGCACCCGACTCTTGGGATACATCGTGCTATAGGAAAGTGGATCGTGGACACCCTGATTGCGAATGCGATCGTTGATGGAAAGTCACCCTCTGATGCGATCATGAAAGCAGTGCAAGGACGCGTCGATGTGTCGATCGACTATCAAGAGACTGCAATCGCATTTCGGAACCTTGCCAAAGTGAATCACTGGGCTGGAAAATTTCAGGAAGCAATCGTAGCTTCGAACCGCTCCCTAGCGATTTCACCCAACGATTTGGAAAGCCGATTCCTGCTGGCCGACAGTTTGAATAACCTGGAGCGTTTCGCTGAAGCTCATGCTGAATACCAAGCACTATTTGACATTGAAGACTACTCACGTGCACACCTGCCCTACGGTGAACTGCTGCTGAACTCAGGGCTAATTGAGCAAGCAGAACCGTACCTGATTGCAGCATTGATCACTGACAATGAAGAACACATGGCACGCGCTTACTACGACCTCGGTCTCCTTTACTCTGCGACTGATCAATACGACGTCGCGATATCTTCACTGGAGAACGTGATCAGTGCGTATCCGGATGATGCGGCCACAATGGTCCTGCTTGCTTATTGCCTCCGAAAAGACGGCCGGTCATCCGATGCGGTCGAACTCCTCGCTCAGTTACTGAAGCTGACGCCAACCGACGCTCGAGCGAACTACGAAGCCGCCGAGGCTTATTTTGAATTGGGGGAACTGGAAAAAGCAAAGACTTATATCAGGGCGGCAATCGAAGCTGAGCCGGACAATCCTGGGTTTGAAGCCACACTGAAAAAGCTGGAGCAGCAGCCCCTCACTGAATCTTGACCGCCCAACCTTCCCCTGAAATCGAAGTTGAAAACTGCGTTCCAATAGCCGTCACAGTATCGCCCCAGGTATCAACCGATGTGCCCAACTCTCACGGGGCTACAGGCACAGCGTGACGAACCACACTCGCGTCACCAAAGCCCCCCACCACTCCGCCATGATAGATTTTGGGATCAAAAATCGACGATTGGTGGCAAATCAGGGAATAACCACTGAAAAGTGGCCCCGCTGGGTGGCTCCTCAACCGGTTTGCCTCTTGAGGAATTCCCGGTTTCCGGCTAAATTGCTCTGAAATCAAGCAATCCGCAGGAAATCTCTGATAGCAGGTAAGGAAAAATGGCACATAAGAAGGGGCAGGGTTCGAGCCGTAACGGACGTGACTCCAATGCCCAACGCCGTGGCGTCAAAAAGTTTGGTGGCGAAGCTGTCCGAGCTGGTAACATCATCATTCGTCAGGTTGGCACCAAGTACCACGCCGGCACTGGTGTCGGTCAGGGCAATGACTACACGCTTTATGCGTTGGTCGACGGCAACGTCATGTTCGATCGCAAAGGCCGCCGCGTGAACATCGTCACTGCCTGATCAGGTAATGAATCAATTCAATGGAGAACGCCCACGGTTTGCGTGGGCGTTTTTTTTGCGCCGACATAATACCAAAAAGACGGGGGACAGCAGAGCCCAGTGCCCAAACACTTAGGCCCCATAGCACCTTGAATGGCGAATTCGGTACCCGCCAATCAGGGCAACACTTCTACCGTGATTGGATGCGTGGTGATGTTGCCATCGACCTCCCCGCGGAGAAAGAATGCACGCTTGCCGAGCTTTGCCACCGGATCGGCTGTCAAGACAAATCCTCTCTCGTCTTCCCCCTGACGCACGAGCAATCCATTCAGACCTATGTTGTCTACATAGACTCCGTGAGGGGCATTTCGTCCGGCGTTTTCTTTGCCGAAGCTGACTTGGCCTACAAACCCCTCCTTGCGACGAACAACCACACGCGCTGCCACACTGTGACCACGACGCACCTGCAGTGTCCAGTCTTCGGCCACGTCTACCATCCGATCCAAGGGCTGTATTGACGGAACCACATTGGGTTCTTCACCTAACTTCAGGATTCCCAGATCACCAACTTGCTGCTCGACCATGCGTCCCAAAACCATCGCTCTGGCAATTACCTTTGGTGCTGATGCGTCCTCCCATGGCTCAGCAGACTCGGACGCCCAAATGTTACCCAAGGCATAGCGCTGCCCATTTTCAACTGTCACCGGAAAACTCGATACGAGACCTTGGGGCAAGTTCTTTAGTTCAAACGTAACAGCACCATCAAAACCATCCAGTCGGTCAACGCGAAGAACAACTTCTCTACCTGACCCTCTGCGGATCTCTGCATTTGGTTTTACGACAGACGGTTTGAACGAGGGACTGGCTGGTCGGATCGCCAAGCTGTAGCCAAACTTCTCTCCACCATCTCCACGCGTGTCCGAAATCCTGACTGTATAAATTCCATCTTGGGGAGCCTTGAACAGCAGTCGACTATTCTTACCGACCATCCTTGCAGGGTCATCATCGTTTTCATAATACAAATCGAACACTGGTAACCCATTCGCAACATGCTTGTCTCCCGGGGCTAATGGCCGGACAACATAGGCAGGTTCGCCAAGAGCATGTGTTGTGTGGGAAGTACCAAAGTAGGTCCAGCGGTCACCTTCATTCGGGTAGACGTTGTACCCTGAGTCTGGGCCGCGTGGATACATCCACAAACGAGTGACTTCGCCGGCGGCATACAAGAAATCGTTCAACTGCATATTCTGCCAATTGAATAAACGAAAATCACCAATCTGCTTGCTGTCCTTACCCCGAAAAGTGAAATAGGAGTCTCTTACGGCTTGCAGTCGTGTTCGCAATACCGGCTGATTCTTTGCATCAAAAATGGCAACAAAAGGATCCAAAGTGCTACCCGCTCCCGCGTCAGCGTCGATCGCCCACACCTCACCTCGATTCGCCCGCCACCGATACGCATCCACCTCGCCACGCTTGCCAATTATTCCCTCGATGCTGGCGCCCCCTGGCACATCCAATATGGAATCCACCTCCCCCTGCAGTGCGTTTCGTAGATCTGTTTCCCGACGCGTCCCTGCTTGGATTGGGCCAAGATAACGTGATTCAAAATCGGTGATGCCGCGGTAGTAGGCAGTTAAGTCTCGCAATTCAACATCAGTCAGTTCCTGACTTTCCTGCCAACGCCGGACAAGATTCAAAATTTTTCGTGGGACTGTTGCCGTCGTCCACAGCCCCTGATCGGAAGTGATGGCAACGCGAAATCGATCGAGTACATGCCGCGGCAAGCGGGAACCTTGGTCGATTGTCAGTCTCAGATCCATGTCCTGTAGTGACAGCGATTCACGTGGCAGCAACGTGAGCGTGTGCTGACGACCCAACTGAGGGCCAATGGCCCACCCGTTCTGATCGTCCTTCAGAACCGAAGCGGCAGAAAACCCTTCTTGCTCATGGTCAGCGAATGCAATCGACAACGGCAGCTGCGACCAACCTCCCGTATTGAACTCCACACTGGGAGATGGCACCTGCAGTGGTGTTTTCTCCCACGCTACCTCGCGTTTTTCGTTCAACAACGAAATGCGAAACCCCTTCAATCTTTGTGCGATGGCAGGGTCAGAATGAATCCGATTCCAAAGCGCCACGCGACCAATGGGCTTTACCTCTCCCAAATCAATTTCAATCCACGGATCCTGCTCAATTTTCGTGTGGCTTACAGAACGATTGGAAAAATTACCATCCGTATTCCCATCATTCACGAATTCGCTCTTCCCCTCATAGTCCTCTGAGCTCGCGGTGACAGTCCCTGATGCAGCCACATTGATATCCCCAACAAATGCCTGTATCTCTGCCAAGTGAATCATTCTTGCTGCACCAGGCAAATCCACTCGCACGTACCGTGCGTCGACCGTCTTCTTGCCCCTCCGCCTTACCATTGCCGTGATTCCTGAAACGACGAAGTTGTCAACCTGTTCTGCTGGAACCTCAAGACGCAGCCCAACAAGATCCACGTTCTGCAACGGGAAAGTGACTCTGTACTGATCCGTTTCGGGCTTCTTTTTGCCCGCCGAAATCCACCCGTCCGCAACGGTCAACTCACGCCCATCTGATGAGAGCTCAGACGGAGTCAAAGTGGTCCAGTTCACTTCTGTTTTCAGTGCCGCCAACCATTCGCGTTCCGCACCTTGCAACTCAGCCGTCGCGCCCTGCTGGTCATCCGCATTTCCTAAACGGGGAATCGTACGCCTAATCAGTTTACCGTTGATCGAAGCAATCAGAACTTCGTTTTCATCGGCACTGATCGCAAAATCAGTGCCCACGTCCGGCAACCGACCAAGAGTCACCAGAGGGTTCCAAGACGCTGTATCAAGGATCCTTAATTTCCCTCCCTCAGTCAGAACCACCAGCCGTTTTCCGTCTGAAGTCAGTTGAAACTTGATCAATGGTGTTTCATCGACAAACCGGGTTACAAGAATGGGGTTCGTTTGCGGACGATTCAGTGACTCCAATCCCCAAACTCGCAAACGATTATCAGAACTCGCGGCCATGATGAATTTACCATCGTGGCTAACGCCAACGGCCAACACTTCGCCCTCGGGTTGGCTGAGCGTATCGAGGCGTCGCCCTGTTGCGACACTCCAAACCTTCACTGTCTCATCTGCACAACCACTAACAATCACTTTGCCGTCAGGCGAGAACGCGAGATCATAAACAGCTCCATTGTGCCCCGACATCATTCGCAACAATTCGCCAGTTTGACTGTCCCACAATCTGATTTGTCGATCATATCCGGCAGTGGCGATCAACGCTCCGTCCGGAGAAAATTTAGCTGCATACAAGACGTCACGATGCCCACCCAACTCGTGCAACAATTCACCAGTCTGGCTTGAATAGACACATGCGGTTCCGAACGCCCCAGCGACACCTGACGCAACCACCAGACGACTACCATCAGCGCTGAAGTGCAAGGAATGCACCTTGTCGATGCCATTTGTCAGATTGTGCAGCAGCTTGCCCTCCGCATTCTTCAATTCCACCAAACCGGAACGGCCGACTGCGAACTGAGTTCCCTGAGCCGAGATCGCGATGGCACTCAACGGAAGGGAGACGCCAGGACTTGGTTTGATTTTGGGAATATTGAGAATGCGCATTTGGGGCACGCTACCATCAGGGCCAGCCGCACCTTGCTCTACCCACTTAGTCAGGGTTGCAATTTCCGTGTCCGTCAACGGCTCCTCCCCTTCGGGCGGCATGCGCGGAGTAGTTTGCCCGGTCACCCTCAGAATCATCCGACTGCTTTTGGATTCACCCGGAGTCACCGCGACACCGGAAACGCCACCCTTCAACAAGTCGGCATGCGTCTCCATTACCAATCCACCTTCCGCCTCATCCGTCGTGTGACAAGCAACACAATGCACCCTAAGAATCGGAGCGACCTCATTCGCATAGTCGACTTTTTCGTCAGCGTGGCAGACAGCCACCCATAGCGAAGAGAACACACAGAGACAGAAGATTCGCATGTTGGACTGATTCATAAAAAGTAACAGCTAGAAAATTGTGATGTCAGTCAGGACAATCAGTGGTTAAAAGTGAATTCGGTACTGGTCAGGATGCTCCACGCGATATCCTGCAATGCAGTGACGCGGTCCTCACCATATTCGCTGCGAATTTTGAGCAAGTTCTGCAGTTCTGATTCACTGGGTTCGCGTGTAAGTGCTGCCACGAACAGTGTTTGAACGATGGTTGTATCGGACTCGTTTTCATCGATCATTTTCGCGATCCGGTTCTTTTGGTCAGTCAACTTTGGGTTGAGCGTATCGCCATTTGACAAGTGCAACACCTGCACAAGGTTTGGCTCAGAACTGCGTTCGCATTCGCAAGTAATCTCTCTGGGATTGCGTCCGAAGGTTTTCAGAAAGTATGAATTAACGGAAGCGTCATATAACTCGATCGCTCTCGTGCCCTGTTTGTAAAAGTCGGTCTTTTGCTTATCAGCGCCGGGAAACGCAAGTTCGTTAAAAACCGTTGTCGTCTGCAAGACTTGATCAATTCCATCCAGCATCACCTCTGCCATTAAACGGCGAGGATAATACCGACTCAAGTATTTGAACTCGTCACGATTTTCTGCAAGCGGCAAACTGCTGCGTTGGTAAGTTTGACTACGGAGAATGGTGCGCATCAATTCCTTGAGATCGAAATCTGCGTCAACCACATGAGCTGCCGCCGCATCAAGCAAACCTTCATTGGAAGCGGGATTACTTAGCCTCAGGTCATCCACCTGCTCAACTAGCCCCCGCCCAAAGAAATTTGCCCAGACACGGTTTGCGATCGCCCGAGAGAAGTAAGGGTTTGAAGGACTGGTCATCCAATCTGCCAATGCCAGACGCCGATCCCGCGGATCATCGAACTCAAGAGGTTGAGAATCAAGCGGTGCTGGTTGCTGCGGTCGACCGAGGTTGGGCTGAACCAGCTCGCCAGTACTTGCAACATAAAGCGTCCGGATTCCATCACCATTCCGACCATCTCCCCCCCAACCCTTTGCACGCACCCGCGAGAACAAATTAGCCATCGCGTAGTATTGATCGTTGGTCCATTTCTCTAGTGGGTGGTTGTGACACTTGGCACAACCGATTGATAAGCCCATGAATGCCTGACAAGCATTTTCTGTCATATCCTCAGGCGTTTGATGCAATGCGTAAAAGTTGGTAGCACCGTTTTGGTTACTTTTCCCCGTCGCTGTAAGAATTTCCCGGACCATTTGATCCCAAGGCTGATTATCCCGCACTGCTTTCTCAACCCACTGATAGTAGGCTTTCACAGCAACAGGACGTAGGCGAGTACCATTGATCAGCAGCATGTCGCACCAGCGGTAAGTCCAATACGCAACAAAATCATTCCCTGTCAGTAGACGTTCAATCAACTCATCGCGACGCGTTTCACCAGCAGCTGCAAGAAACGCCTGACGCTCCTCAGGCGTAGGCAGTCGACCTACCGTATCGACCGTAGCTCGTCGCAGAAAAGCCTCGTCATCGCATGCTGGTGACGGACGCAACCTCAATGTTTGCAACTGCTGTAAATTAAGTTCATCAATAAAATTGCGACGAGCCGCACTCTTGTATACGTCCGCAGGCACTTCATTCGGATAGGGCACGGTCATTCTCGCCAAGGCAACCTTACTGCCAAACCAAACCAACACTGCCGCCTCGCCACTACCCCGTACCGTAAGCAACCCTGAGCTATCAACCGTTGCAATCGCCTCATCCGTCGCCGAAAACTGCGACCAATGCGTGACATCCACCGTCTCTCCATTGCTGTAGTGCGCATTGACGAGAACCTGAAACTGATCCCCGGGTTTAAGCAAAGCAGATTCAGGAGTCACAGAAATTCGTTCCAGCTCGGCATCAGCTTCTGATGGACCTTTGGCACCAGCGGCAACCCACTCGGACAAAACTTGATAGTCACGAGATCCCACCGCCAACTTAAGCCCACCTTTGTGCGGAAGCGCCGCTGTTGGCTTAGCCAAGATTAAACTGCGTCCTGGGTCAGATAATTCCACACGGCGGCCACGTGCTTTTTGAGTGATGGAAAGAAAATCAGCCTCCGTATCGTAGCCCCGCAACGAGAGTTTAAATCCACCCTTTCCAGCCAGCGCTCCGTGACATGCCCCCATGTTGCAACCGCTCTTTGCAAGCACACTTTGCACATGATTACGAAAATTCCACTGCGTTTGTTGATTCGCATTGGAAACTCTCACCCTGGCAGATGCGGCTCCTCCGTCCTCTGTGTGGACCCGAATGTAAGTTTCGCCATCTGCCAAGCCGCGAACCACCCCATTTTTGATTTCAACAATCGAAGGATCTGACACGTCGAACTGCACATCAGCCGTACTAAGCATGCCCGCGAGCTGTCCTTCAACGATATTCACGACGGTCAGACGCTGAATGGTTTCAGGACCATCCAGCGTAAACTCCGTCGGCAACAGCCGAATTCCCTGAGCAATGCCCATCGTGGGAGCTCCGAGCAACACCATGATGCCCAGACATAGAAATCGTGTTCGCATGGAATACATGTTCAATTAAAAATGCCAGACTCGATGACTGTGATCACGCTGCCCCCGTCGAGTTCACACGACTGACAGCGAATACTTGACAAAACTTTTTTTGCGTCGACAAACGAATTGATTTGAGTGGTATCCGAAGGCCGATTTCGCTTCCTTGGATTCTCTCTTCTTTCAGAAATCCAACTCAGTGAATAGTTGCCCTCTTCAAACAAACAATTCCTTCACTTCGCGAACGCCAAAATCCACGAGCGGGAAAGGTCTTCCACCGGGACCAGGCATTTCAGCATGCAGATCAAGGCCTAAACTTTTGAAGATCGTCGCAACGATTTCCCCTGGATTTGTGGGACGATCCGCGGGGACAGCTCCGCTGGGGTCACTGGCACCAATCGCACGTCCGCCTTGAACGCCGCCACCGGCGAACGTGCAGGAAAAGCATTGAGGCCAATGATCTCGCCCGCCAGCTGGATTCACCTTGGGCGTACGTCCAAACTCAGCAAGGCCGCAAACCATCGTATCATCCAATAGACCGCGTTCGTGTAAGTCTGAGATCAACGCGCTATACGCTTGGTCGTACATCGGTGCGACGATATTTTTCATACCCTCAATGGTTGTAAATGGCTTACTGCCATGAATGTCCCAAGTGATTTCATTGAAAACAGTCAGGAATGTATTAATTGTGACAAAACGAACACCAGCCTCAACTAACCGCCGCGCCAGTAGACAGCACTGTCCAAATCGATTCATGCCATAACGTTCTCTCGTCTTCTTTGGCTCCTTGCTGAGATCAAACGCCTCGCGTGCCTGCGCACTACTCATTAGTCGATAAGCCGCCTCAAAGTTTTTGTCCAACATTTTGGCTGACTCGGTTCCTTCCAATTCCTTGAGTTTGCCTTCGATCGAGCCTCGCATACGTCGTCGACGATCGATTCGCACATCACCCAAGGTCGAAGGAGGCAGCAGGTCAGGGACTTTGAAATTTTCTTTGCTAGGATCAGCCATCAACGCGAAGGGATCATACGCTTTCCCAAGAAATCCCCCCGCCTGGCCATTAGGAAGATTCCCACCTCCACGCCCCATTGTTTCTGGCAAGACCACATGCGCAGGTAAGTCACTACGA
>Ga0315330_10001403_pt1 | contig 16167 bp, 12 predicted proteins | sample M140m34915metaG_FD_203453 | JGI IMG/M metagenome (GOLD analysis project Ga0315330, IMG submission 203453) | Ammonia-oxidizing marine archaeal communities from Monterey Bay, California, United States - M1 40m 34915 | ecosystem: Environmental > Aquatic > Marine > Intertidal zone | place: USA...
CCTTTTGAAGAAGGTGACTAGTTCAAGGAAAGAGTCATTGAGTGAGCTTCAGCTTATTAACAACCAAATTGAAAGCAGGGAGAGCCTGCTTCGTTTATTCGACCGACAAGTCCTTTTAGCTGAGGGAACAATTCGACAAAAGCAAGAAGAAATTAACGCCTTGAATGAACGCGTTAAAAAACTTAAAGGCCAATACAAAGACATGGTCCTTTATGCGTACAAATCACGAAGTAAAAATGGGCAAATGATGTTTGTACTGTCTGCCGATAATTATTACGAAGCGCAAAAGAGAAACAAGTATCTCAAAAACATTACTACACTACATAAAAAGCAAGTTGCTATAATAGCAACGAATCAAAATAAAATTAAAGCAGAAATAGAAGCAATAGAATTAGAAAAAGAAAGAAAGCAATCCCTTTTGTCCCAAAAACGTGTAGAGCGTCAAGAGATTGTGGCCGACAGAGAAAAAAAAGAGGCGGTATTAGCAAAAATCAAACAAAAGGAGTCTTTTCTTTTGGCTGAAATTAAATCCAATCAAATTAAGCGGCAAGCGCTAAAAGCAAAAATAGCGGAGGCAATAAAACGAGAGCTAGCAGAGTTAGAAAGAAAACGTAAAGAAGCAGAACGCAAGAGAAGAGCCGCAAATCCCGGAGCGGATAAAGCATCTAGCTTTACGGATGAATCTTCCGAAGGGAAAATAATTAGCAAGAATTTTGAAAAAAATAAAGGAACCTTGCCTTGGCCTGTTGAATCGGGTGCTATTACAGAGCGTTTTGGAAAGAATAAGCACCCTTCTTTAAATGATGTATACACCAATAATAACGGTATTGATATATCTTGTCGCTCAGGGTCTCCCATTCGCGCAATTTTTTCTGGTGAAGTGACTGCCGTATTCCCAATTCCTGGCGCCGGAAAAGTAATCATTCTTAAACACGGAAATTATAGAACGGTATATAGCAACTTGAAGGAATCTTTTGTTTCAATAGGCGATGAAGTAAATACAAAAACAGAAATAGGTGTTGTTTCTGCATCGGAAAGCTCTTTAGGAACCCTCCATTTTGAAGTACACTTAGTCAGCGGTATGACGACAAAAAGCCTTAACCCTTCTTTGTGGATTGATCGCTAGTCTTGAGGCTGATAGTCATTGTAACAACCATAGCGCACATTGCCCAAACAGGAACGGCAGCTTTGTCGGTGTCGAGGTAATTATTTAGGAACGCATGAATAAAGTAAGACGCTAAGGAAACAATAATCCCCATAATTAGAATTTTCACATCATTGTTTTGTTCATGCCTATAGTAAAGTCTAATAGATGAGTAAAACACAGCGGCAACAATTGATAAAAAAAGAATCATTCCAATTAGTCCGGATTCTGAAAGCGCCCCGAGGTATTCACTGTGTGCATTCCCCATGTCTCCGAAATTAGTTGATATTATTGTGAGGTTTTCAGGATCTTGAAAGGCGGCATATTCGAACGCATATGTTCCGGGACCAAAGCCAACAAAAGGCTTTCTTTTAAACATTTGATATGCACAATCCCAGCGATTTATGCGCTCTAGATTTGAGGCATCCGTGGTTACGTTTGCAGCACTTTGAATTTTCTCATCAAAAGCTTCTGTGGTATGTTCGTGTGTATTTTTAGCCAACGCCATTTGAATGTTGTCCCATTGAAAGTAAAGGCCCCCTAGTGCTAATACACCCAAAAACGAGAGCAGCCTGAAGTTTACTTTGAAATAAACCAACGCGCCAATAATACCAGCACAAAGTATACTTAGCCATGCGGCACGCGTATAGGAAAAAATTAGCCCAATGATTAAAATTACATTTATTAATATGAGAATTGCCTTTGAGAGTGCAGGTCTTCCTTTTTGCTTGAGTAGCGCCAAACTTAAAGGCAGACAAAGGGCTATAATTGCCCCGTATATTGTATGGTCTTTGAAAAAAGGCCACATTACCCAGTGCCCTTCTTCCTCTCCAAAACCATATTTGGAATGGTGCACAATTGTATAGCAGACAACAAGACTACAAGCCACGATAAAATACCATAGGAAACGAACTCTGTTTTCATGGTTTTTAAAAAAGTAAGTTCCAAAAATTAAAACAGGAACGATAAACCAAAGCTTCGAAAGCAAAAACTTAAATGATACAATTGGATCTGTACTCGTGATTGAGGTAATCAGCATCCAAAGAAGATAAGCCAATACGGTGATAACAATCGGATGCCGCCAAATTTTTGGGTCTAAAAAAGGTTTTTTAAGCTGTAAAAACAGAAACCAAAGCATGAACCCAAAAAGTAAAGGCTCCGTAGGTAGATATAAACCAAAACCATCGACATACTCCTCAATATTTACAGAAAGAGGGGTTAGAAAGGCGATAAAAAGAAAGAATTTTTCAGTTTGAAATATAGACAAGTAAATAAAAAGTAAGGCAACAGGAAAAAGTGCTAGGTATTCAAGGCGAAACCAATTGAAAAATGTAAAAAGAACCGTTAGCAAAAAGAATGCAATGGCTAAGCTTATTTTTTTATTCAGTGCCATTTTAAGCAGCCTTCTTTAATTCTCTGTAGCGTTCAAGAATCAATAGGCAAAAAACTATAAAAATGAACGAACCTATTGCTGCGACAATGGTTAATATCATTCGCTTAGGCTGATCTTTTTTATCTGCAACCTCAGCGCTTTGTACAATGAATTTATGGCTAAACTTTGTTGAGGCATCAGATTCTGCTTGCTCATATGCGACCTTAAAGTCCTCTAGTTTAGTTATTTTTTCGTTTCTAGACCTTTCTAAACCATCGAATAAAGAACCATATTTTGAATTTACATCAATCTTTTGTCTAAGCTCTTCTTTTTCTGTACTACTCTTCGAATCAACAAGGGCTTGAAACAATCTTGATCTTACATCAAGAGAAACCACACCTAATTTTGCCAGCCGGTCCATCTCATCTAATAGTTCCTGTATTTCAGTGTCGAGCTGGTCTTTTTTTCTTTTTGTAATTTCAAATGCCGGCAATGTTCTTTCTTGTATCATTTCATTTTTAACTGTATCAATGAGTCCTACAACAGCATTGGCCATTTCAGAGGCGAGCTTTGGGTCTTGATCCAGAACATCAATTTTAATTGAACCAAAACGCGTTCGCTCAAAGGAAAAGTGACCTTCGTAAGCGTTATTTAGCTTAAACATTTTGTTCGGGTCATCTGACCCGATATTATATCGATCGATCAAATTATATTTAGAAACAACAAAATCTCGAATTCTAGAAGATTGAAGAATTTGAACAAGCTGCTCGGCTTGGTCCTCCTCTCCAAAGTCCATAGATGAGGCTTTTACATTACGTGATTCATAAAAAGAAACCGAGCTGGATTTTGATGGGAATACAATTGCAGTTGAAAGAAACAAAGGCGTAATGAGAAAAGAAAGGCCATATGCGGCAATACTTACAGCCAATGTAAATCCAATCACAAGCTTCCTTCTTCTAAATAAAAAGGCTAGTAATTTTTCTCTTTCCTCTGTTAAATTTAATTCTTGGTTTTCCATAGGGTTCTTTTGAGGTTACGAAAATAGAACATATAAACACAAGTAAAACTTAAAAACTAAGAATTTATTTGATTTACTTGGACGTGAGAATAAGTTTCTTAATTGCCTTTAAGTCAATCAGAGACAGGATGAATATAAGCCCAGTACCTGTGATGATTTGTATAATCATGAGGTATATTGAGTTACAAAAAAAGCTGCTAATGTAATAAAGACATGCTGAAAGGACTATAAACTTGATAACTCCAGTGGGTTTTTTAGGGATTTTGAATTTTTGAACACAATATATAAATTGTGCAATTGCAGTTACCCCTTGAGTAGCAAAGGTGGCAATTGCAGCGCCCATAGCACCATGTTGAGGGATAAGCACAAGATTGATTGAAATATTTGCCACAATACCTATACCAGAAATACTATTGAGAACCTTCAGGTTACCGTTCGCTGTTAAAAGCGTCCCAAAAATAAAATTCATACCAATAGGAAAAAACCCAAGCATTAGAAATTGAAATGGCCCGATTGCATCTTGTACATCATTATAAATCCAACCAAGAATTAATGGTGCATTAAATACGGTAACGAAAACGATAATTACAATTCCTCCAAGCAGTAGGTTTGCAGATGTTTTCACTAAATCTAATACCACAGCAAGCGATGTTTTAAGTTGTCTAGAAAAAATAGGAAACAACAATCCAGCAAATATCATCCCGAACATAAATAATGCGTCTAATAAGCGAAAGCCCTGAGCATAAACGCCTGCTTCATAAGCCCCATTTGGATGAATTCTTTCCAACATAACACCATCTATTCTGGTATACAATACCATTAATACGATTAGTAATGCATAAGGCCAGCTTTTTTTGATAACAGAAACACCAAAATCAAAGTCCCATTGCAGGTAAGGCCTTTCAATGTGTTTTAAAAGTAGACTAAGACCAATAATTAGTGTTGTGGCGTAGCAAAAAGTTTGAATCCATATAAATTCCTCAATTTTTATTTGTGTAGGGGCATATGCAGAAAAAAGCCAAACTCCACCAATAATAATTAATAAAAAACGATCTAGAACTGAAATAAGTGCATCTGTTTTAAAGAAATGAAAGCCAGCAAAATGGCTTCTTAAATAAGCAATGCTCAATACTAGAAACTGATTTAACATCAAAAAACTGAGTAAGTACAATGGCTTTCCTGAATACCCCAGTAAGAACGCCAGGCTGAATGTAAAAAGGGAATAAATTGAAAAAAGAACGAGCCTAAAAGTAAAAACCTTACTAAAGTATTTTTTTATTTTTTCAGGCTCTTGCGCGAGATTTTTGGTTGTGAAATTATTAATACCCAAGTCCAATAGGATGTTAAAAAGAACAGATAGATTGAGCAGTGAAAAGTACAAGCCATAATTTTCGGGACCAACTCTGTTTTGAACAGTCGCATCGATACCAAACAATGCTATAGGCTTGACAAGAAGGTTCAAAAGAACCATCAAAATCAAATTCGAAAAAAAGATTCTTTGCATATTACTGCTTTACAAGGAGCTTAAACCCGATACCATGAACATTCATAATTTCGACATTAGCATCCTCTTTTAGCAATTTACGTAATTTGGCGATGTAGACATCCATGCTTCGCCCATTAAAATAATTATCATCTCCCCAAACAGCTCTAAGCGCCGCCTGTCTATCAAGCAGCTCATTTTGATTCTTCACCAAGAGCCGAAGCAATAAATTTTCTTTTGTAGTCAGCTTTTTTGCGCCTTCGGAAAGGTGTAGCATTCTTAATTCGGGCTCATAAGAAATTTTTCCGATCAATATTTTTTGGCCTACAACTTTCTTCTTAGCCCGGGTTCTATTTAGGACCGCATTCATTCTTGCTAAAAGCTCTTCCATTGAAAAAGGCTTTGTTAGATAATCGTCTGCACCGAGATTAAAGCCCTTAAGCTTATCGTCTCCCATTGCTTTTGCGGTTAAAAACAGAAATGGGATTTTTTTATCGAGCTCCCGAATCTCTTTTGCCAATGTAAACCCATCCATTTCAGGCATCATAACATCAAGAATTAAGAAGTCAAAGCTGTTTTTTGGGTCGTTAAAAAGATCATAAGCAAGCTTTCCATTCTTGGCGAGAACAACATCAAACCCTTTGTTTTTTAAATAGGTCCAAAGAAGCTTACCTAGGTTTTCATCGTCCTCAGCAAGCAATATATTTATGTTTGGTTCTTTCATGTATTTATCGTTATGTCAAATGTCGTGCCCTTTCCAAATGTACTGTTTACTTTCATGTCCCATCCATAACCATCACAAACTTTCTTAACGTAGTTTAAACCTAGTCCAAAGCCCTTTACGTCGTGAATATTTCCGGTTGGCACACGGTATAGGTTGTCAAATATCTTTGTTAGGTGCTCTTTTTTGATACCGAGCCCCTTGTCGGAAACTCTAAGAACGACATGATCGGAGTTTTGTTTTATCTCGATTTTAATTTTAGCTGGCGAGGGGCTATATTTTATGGCGTTGTCTAAAAGGTTGGCGATTACACTTTTAAGGTGTGTTTCTTGTGCATTTACAATAACTTTAGGGTGAGATGATTCGAATTGAATGTCACAGTTATTTTGGTCAACCCTGAATTTAGCATTGTTTATTAATTCTTCACTTAATGCTATAACTTCAATAGGCCCACCTTCCCAGATGAGGTCTTTTCGGTCAAGAATTGAGTTTTGTAGAATGTTTTCCACCAAGGTTTCAAGTCTCTTGTTTTCTTGGTCAATCATTTTGAGATAAGGATCAATCAGAGCATACTCCTCTTGATTAATTATGTCGGGGTCTTTTAGCGCCTGACAGGCCAGTGCAATTGTTGAGATTGGGGTTTTGAACTCGTGGGTCATATTTGAAACTAGTCCTGCTTTTATCTCAGAGAGCTTTTTTTGTTCGACAATGGTTTTGATCATAAAAACCAACGCCGCCAATACAATGCAAATGACAAGTACCGCTCCTATTATTGGCAGCCTCATCTCGGACAGCAGGAACCGGTTTTGATATGGAAAGTTAAGCTGCAGAAAAAGAGATTCGCTAACTGGGTTTCCTGGAAAAAGCTTTGCTTTTTCCATATATATACTTGACGGTTTTTGCTCATATTTACTACTTGCCTGCTCAAAAGAAATCGGATCCCCTTGTGCGTCATATATACAGAAGGTAAACTCTTTTGGTAGCCGCTCTTCTTTTATTTCGAAAGAAATAATTGAGTCTAAGAAAACAGCATCAATTCTTTGCTGAGGGCTTTTTAGAACATTGTCTTTAAACGCCTCAAGCATCATATCATTGATGTATTTGGCTTTTTTAAAAATTTGTTGGACTGCCTGCTGGTTCAGCTGTAATGATAGTTGGCTAGAATCATTTCCTTTAAGTATGCCAGACCCACTATTGAAGACATCTTGAATTTCTTGATAATTTTTAGCAAGCACCTTTTGTTCTGTACTCAACCCTGTCAAGGAGTCATAGGCTTGACCCCTAATCACAAGATACTTTTCTCTTTTCCCATTGCTCACAATTGTCGTATCGCTCACGCTAACAGATTCTTTGGAGGCTGTTAAGGATTGGAATTCAGATTTTAAAATATCTTGGTAATCTAGACTAAAATCTTGATTTATAATCTTCATATACCGACGATAATCTTCGGCCTTTTCGTGCTTAAAAGCAATTTTATTTTGAAAGGTTATAATTTCTGAAGCAAGCTCTTTTTTCTTTTGGTCATAATTGAGATAAAGCTGGAATGATTGCACAATTAGCAAGCTGAGCATCGATAATGCTAGGAGAATTAATGCTAAATTGATTTGTTTTGTTCTCATCAGATGCAACGAATCTAAATAAAATCATGTCATTGCAAAAGAAATGTTAACCATTTTTAACACGGCCAAATGTAGTGTCGAAAGCTTTATATACTCGTTTACACATATTTATAGGGTCAATTGATTAATTTTGTTGGTAATAATTCCTGATTATGATTGAAATACAGCGTATCAAAGAAAGAACAAATGAGGTCCTAGACGGCATCGGTAAAAGGAACATTGATGCGACCAAAGAGATTGCACAAATCATAGCTTTGGATTCGGACTGGCGTGAAAAAAAAACGCAGCTTCAACAGCTTGAAACAGAGATGAATTCTATTTCCAAACAAATAGGCGTTTTATTTAGCACTGGAAAACAGGATGAAGCCAAATTGCTTAAAGCGAAAACTACAACACTAAAAGAGTCACTTCAAACACTTAAGCAATCGGAAGAACAGCTTGAAAACCAAATAAAAGATTTGCTGTTTACTTTACCTAATGTTTGCACCACAGATGTTCCTAAAGGCAAGGACGAAGCGTCAAATGAGATTATTGAAGAGCATGGATCAAGTCCTTCTATAGAGCAGGCGAGTATTCCTCATTGGGACCTAGCCAAGCAATACGCGCTAATAGATTTTGAACTAGGCGTTAAGGTGACCGGAGCCGGATTTCCCTTTTATCGTGGACAAGGTGCAAGATTACAAAGAGCTTTGGTTTCTTTCTTTTTAGACGAGGCGGTAGATGCTGGATATGAAGAGTTTGTCTCCCCATTAATGGTGAACGAAAATAGTGGTAAAGGAACCGGTCAGCTTCCTGATAAAGAGGGACAAATGTATTACATTGAAGCCGATGATTTATATATGATACCGACTGCCGAAGTGCCGTTAACAAATATTTATAGAGACGTAATTCTTCCCGATGCTAATTTTTCAATAAAATTAACTGGTCATACACCTTGTTTCAGAAGAGAAGCGGGATCTTATGGAAAAGATGTTCGCGGTTTAAATAGACTGCACCAATTTGAAAAGGTGGAGATTGTGCGCATTGAAAACCAAGAAAATGCTGAGCGCGCACTTCAAGAAATGATTTCACACGTAAAAAATCTTTTAGAAAAGCTTGGCCTACAATATAGAGTATTGCGTTTGTGCGGCGGAGACACCGGTTTTGCAGCGGCAATTACTTATGACTTTGAAGTGTATTCTGCTGCTCAAAAAAAATGGCTAGAAGTCAGCTCTGTTTCTCGTTTTGATACTTTTCAGTCCAATAGATTAAAGCTTCGATATAAAGACGAAAATAAAAAGTCTAGACTTTGCCAGACATTAAACGGTTCAGCATTAGCTCTACCTAGAATTATGGCCGCGCTTCTAGAAAACAATCAGGTTGCGGATGGAATTGATATCCCTTCTTGTTTGCATAAATATACCGGATTCACAAAAATCTCAAAAAAAGGATAAACCTTCTATGATGAAGAAAACGCTTTTTTTTATTGTTCTTCTTTTGATATCATGTTCCGACCTAAGAAAGGAAGACCAATTGGCGAAACTGAAAACGCTTCAAGACAAATTACGAACGAGCCAAAATAAATTTCAAGCGGCATTTATAGATTCTTTACATGTAATGACAATGTCCTCTAGTGACCTAGAGCGAAGCCTCAAGCAAAACTACAGCTCTGACACGGTAGATATTGCACTCGGGAAGCGTGTAGATGACTACAAACGCATGCGCCGAATGTTTGGGTCATTGGGTAATTTTGGCTCTAAACTAAAGCGCGCATATGCCGAGCAAGAAAAGCAACTTCAATCTTTGTTTCTTGATATAGAAAATGGTTATGGTGAGCGAAATAAGTATGATACATACATAGACCTGGAAAAAAAGAAGAATGAACAAGTTTTCGTTCTGCTTCAAGAATACCTTCTCCTTAAAAAAGACGCATTGGAGATATATGAAGCACAACACCTATGGCTTTCCGACTTTGTTTCTCAGCTAAAATCTAACAATGAATAGACTCTTAAGTATTGTCTTCTTTTTCCTCTTTTTGCAGGTTGGTTTTGCTCAACTTGAGAAAGACTTAAAACTTGCAGACCATTATTATTCTCAGAGACAATATGACAAAGCAAGACCCTACTATGAATCAGTATATAAGACAAACCCGAGCAAAATATATCTGAGTAGATTATTGAGTTGTCTTGAAGCCGAAGGAGATTTAAAGCAGGCGGAACGGATGCTAAAGAAAGCCAAGGCAAAATCTCCAGCTGACCTAGATTTAAAGATACAATTGGCTGTGTTTTACGAGGAGCATGACGCCCCCACAAAAGCTAAAAAAGAATTCGAAAGCTTACTGGATAACTTTATCGTTAATCCTTCTAAAGGAATAGCGCTTTTTAATGCTTTTGTCGCACTTTCTAAAATAGACTACGCTGAGCGTGTATTGCAAATATCACAAAAGGCATTTAAAAACTATCCATTTCATTTTCAGCAAGCAGATCTTTATTCATTAACGAATAGAAAAGAGCAAATGCTTTTTACATACTTAAGCCTATTGGAGAAACATGATTATTATGACAAGTCTGTTCGGACTTTACTGCTGAGGCGTTTGGATTTAACGCAGGAACAAACACAAGACTTTAAATTGTTGAAAAAATCTCTTTTTGAAAGGGCCCAAAGGGTTAACTCGGGTGTAGTTTTTTCTGAGCTTTTGATTTGGATGTATATGCAGGTTGATAATTTCTCAGGAGTTTATAATCAGGTTGTTTCTGTTGACCTTCGTTCAAAGGCCAATGGTCAGCGGCTCTATGATTTTGCTAAAACCTGTACCGAGAACAAAGATTATTCTACTGCGCTTCGGGCATTTGAAGAGGCCCGGTCAATAACTACAAATAGAGAGCTGAAGTTTTATAGCCTTGAGGGGATTTTACACGTGGGGTATATTCAAATTTCTGAGATTAAGAGGTATACAGATGAAGAGCTTCAAAAGGTTTTAGGAAATTATGAGGAGGCGCTTCAGTCTATCGGACCAGTTACCTCTAGAACGCTTCGTGTTTTGCTAGAGTACGCAGAGTTATTGGCATTTTATGCAGAAGAGAAAGATAAGGCGTTGGAAGTAATTAAAGAAGCACAGTCCTCAATATCTTTGACCGACATGATGCGCTCAGAGCTTAAGATGCTGCAAGCTGATATCGAGCTGCTAAAAGGGAATGTCTGGGAGGCATCACTACTTTACATGCAGATTAGCGAAGCGTTTAATTTTGAATCAATTGGCAACCAAGCTAAATTTAAGAGCGCGCGAATTTTCTACTATGAAGGTGAGTTTGAATTTGCACAATCCCAGCTCGATGTATTGAAACAGTCTACCTCTAAACTGTTATCCAATGATGCTTTGGAACTTTCAATCATGATTACAGATAATTATGGATTGGACTCCAATTATATAGCCATGGCTTGGTTTTCGAAAGCTGATTTATATATCGAACAATTGCAATTCGACAAAGCATTTTCCTTGTTTGACAGCATAAGGATAAACTATCCCTTCCACTCTTTAGCAGATGAAATTTTATATAAACGAGCACGAGCGATGGAGTTACGAGGGGAGTGGCAGTCTGCACTTGGGTTTTATGCCGATATTGTAAAATTCTATGGCACAGATATATTGGCTGACAATGCGCTTTTCAAATCGGCTGAGATTTTGGAAACAAAACTAAATCAAGCCGAGAAAGCATTGGATATTTACAAACAGCTTTTGACCCAACACCCTGGTAGCCTTTACATCTACGAAACCAGAAAACGCGTAAGGCGATTGAGGGGTGAAGAAATCGAAAAAGAGGACGAGTTTTAGGTTTACTTCGGCAGATCTCTTGCAAACGCCGGAATACCAGTAACATCCATACCAGTAATCAGTAAATGAATATCATGCGTTCCTTCGTAAGTAATAACGGATTCAAGATTAGCCATGTGTCTCATCATTGAGTATTCACTTGTAATACCCATCCCGCCATGAATTTGTCTTGCCTCACGTGCTATATTAAGTGCAATTTCAACATTGTTTCTTTTCGCCATTGAGATTTGAGCCGTAGTCGCCTTTCCTTCATTTCTTAGTTGACCTAAACGGAAGGTAAGCAATTGTGCCTTTGTGATTTCTGTAATCATTTCAGCAAGCTTTTTTTGAATAAGCTGAAAGCTTCCGATCGGAACGTCAAATTGTATCCTTTCTTGAGAATACCTTAGCGCTTGATCGTAACAATCCATCGCCGCTCCTAATGCACCCCAGGCGATACCGTATCGTGCTGAATCAAGGCAGCTGAGTGGTGCGCCTAGACCGGATCGGCCGGGTAAGATATTTGATTTTGGCACACGAACATTATCGAAAATAAGCTCTCCTGTTGAAGATGCTCTTAACGAAAGTTTTCCATGCATCTCAGGAGTTGTAAAACCTTCCATTCCTCTTTCTACAAGTAATCCATGTATTCTACCTTCTTCATTTTTCGCCCAAACAACAGCTACATCTGCAAACGGGGAATTTGAAATCCACATTTTAGCACCATTTAAAATTACATCGTCGCCATCTTCTTTAAAGTTGGTGATCATTCCTCCTGGATTCGAACCAAAATCAGGTTCGGTTAAACCAAAACAGCCAACCATTTCACCAGATGCTAATTTTGGCAAAAACTTTTGTTTGTGAGCTTCGCTGCCATATTTCCAAATCGGATACATTACCAAAGAAGACTGCACAGAAGCAGTAGAACGCAAACCAGAGTCACACCTTTCTAATTCCTGCATGATAATCCCATAAGAAATCTGGTCAAGGCCTGGCCCCCCATATTCTTCAGGTATGTAGGGTCCAAAAGCGCCTATTTCTCCCAATCCAGGGATCAAGTGTTTTGGGAAAACAGCTTTTTCATAACAATCGTCAATAATAGGAGAGACCTCTTTTTTGACCCACGCTCTTGCTGCATCGCGCACCAATTTGTGTTCGTCAGAATAAAGCTCATCTAGGCCATAATAATCTGGGTGTGTATACTGATCAGTTTTCATGTATTATCGTTTTTAGACAGTGCAAAATTAACAAATATCTAAGGGGATTCTTCTTATTTTCTATTTAATTTTAGAACCCTAATATGATTCTAACAACACACATATATGCAGTTATTGAGCTCTTACCAAGGGAGGTTGTATTAAAAAACACTCTATTAGCGCTTGTTTTAGTGTGTTTCGGATTTGTGGGCTTATCAAGATTGAGCTGCCCAAACTTGTTTACTATCGTATACAGAAACTATTTTTCAAACAAGGCATACGACTCAACGCTTAATGATTCAGAAAAAATATCTCCTTTTGCGAATGTTATGCTTATCCTAAATCTTATTATTTCATTAAATATATGTTTAGTATCCATGGTATATTCGACGCTTGAAGCTGAACTGCTAATAAAAGTTGCTTTTTTTGTTTCTTGGACTTATTTATTTTTATGCTTTATTAGTCATAGACTTGTCGCTGTGATTTTTGAAGACAAATACTTTGGTAGAAGTATCGGTATGTTTACGCAGCAGATCTTCAATTTTACTGGCCTTTTACTCCTGGTTTTAGCGCTATTTGCCTTGCTGAATGATTCATATAAGGTTTGGATTCAATATCTCGTTTATTTCGTTATTCTATCCCTTCCATTGGCGAAGATTATAAAGGGAGTCATTTATGCTAATACAAATAATTACAGGCGGTTATATATAATTTTGTATCTTTGCACTCTCGAAATACTGCCCGTTGTATTGCTTTGGCATTATTTTGTTGGTAAAATATGATTATTTAACACTCGATTAAAGATACAGTTTTGGCCATAAAAACGATCCTTGTCTCGCAACCCAAACCAGAAAACAATCGTTCTCCATATTTTGATATGGCAGAAAAGCACGATTTAAAAATTGACTTTAGACCTTTCATTAAAGTCGAAGGCGTTAATGCTAGTGAATTTAGAAATCAGAGAATCAATCTGGCAGATTATTCCGCAGTCCTACTTACCTCAAAGGTTGCTGCTGATCATTTTTTCAGAATTGCTGAAGAGACACGTTATGAAGTCCCCGACAGCTTAAAATATTTTTGTATTTCAGAAGCTGTTGCCCTTTACTTACAGAAGTATGTTGCATACCGCAAAAGAAAAATATTCTTTGGTAAACAAAGGATTCATGACCTTATAGATGTCCTCAAAAAGCATAAATCAGAAAAAATACTATTGCCTTGTACAGACATCTTGCGTGATGTGATTCCTAACACACTTACTGAGAACAACATAAAGTTCACTAAATCAGTTCTATATAGAACAGTGGCCTCGGATCTATCTGATTTAGAAAATGTTTTTTATGACGTATTGGTGTTTTTTAGTCCAGGCGGCATAGAGTCATTGTTTAAAAACTTTCCGGACTTTAAACAAAACAAAACATTGATAGCCGCTTTTGGTGCGACCACAGCAACTGCAGCTATAAAAAATGGATTGGAGCCGAATATTCGAGCGCCACACCCAAAAGCTCCATCAATGGTTGGTGCTATTGAGCTTTTCATCAAAGAATCACTGAAGCAGAAAGCCAGCTAGCCAGTTTTTTAGCATTTTTTATTGGTCTTTTGAACCTTCGCGTGTATTGTAAATATATTATAGTGCGTTTTTTTATCTGTTGTGAAGACAATTGTCGTACTACATCTTTTACTTAGTGCTTCTCGAAGTCACATATCTCGAAGGATTGGACAATTTACTTTAATCTCATTAAAGATTTCGTAATATCATTATAAAGTCTTAAATTTATGCCACTAAAAAATCAAAAACATGAAAAAAATTTTACTTTCAGCATTGGTTTGTTCGGCTTTGTTCTCGAGCAATTCTCATGCGCAACTCGCTGACGGAAGCGTTGCTCCCGACTTCACTGTAACAGACATCAATGGAACTCAGCACAATTTATACTCATACCTTGACCAAGGTTATTCTGTTGTTATGGATGTGAGTGCAACTTGGTGTGGACCATGTTGGTCTTATCACCAATCAGGAGCTTTAGAGGACCTTTATGTAAATCACGGACCAGCTGGATTCCCAGGGGTTTCTGCAACCACTACTGATGATGTAATGGTGTTGTGGTTTGAAGGTGATGGAAGTACAACTCAAGCAGACCTTGAAGGAACAGGTGGAAATACTCAAGGAGATTGGTTGGCAGGAACTGCTTTTCCAATCATTGATGATGCATCTCAAAATGGACCTTATCAGATTGCCTTTTTCCCAACTATTTACACAATTTGTCCAAATAGAAGCGTAACTGTTTCTGGACAAGCGTCTGCAACTCAGCACTACGCTGGTATTGGAAACTGCCCACAGCAGGCTGAAGGTACTGACGCAGGTATCATTGGATACAATGGCGATGTTGGTCTTTGTGGCGCAGGAGATGTTCCTGTAACCGTAGACGTTCAAAACCAGGGTACTGATGCTTTGACTTCTGCAGAAATTATGGTTTATGATGGTGCAACACTGTTATCAACTACAAATTGGACTGGAAACTTAGTAACATGGGCTTCTGAAACAGTAGATTGTGGAACTGTTTCCGTAACTGATGCAACTACACTTGATATTGTGATCAATGCATCAAATGATTCTGAGGCATCAAACAACACAATTCAAAAAGTTGTTGGATTAGCTCCTTTATCTTCTTTAGACATTACAGTTAATGTATTTACTGACTTCTATGCAGTTGAAACTTCTTGGGCGATTAAAAACGCAGCTGGAACAACGGTAGCATCTGCAGGCCCTTATACTGCAGGAACTGATGATAGCTTCGGTGGTGGTGGTCCTGATGCGAATACAACAATGACGCATTCAGTTACTTTACCAGCAGGAGAAGATTGCTATTCTTTTGAGTTGTATGACTCTTACGGTGATGGAATGCAGTATGGAGAAGCTTCAAGCTCAACAGGAGAGTTCGGTTTTGAAATCGTTTCTAATGGTGCTTCAATCACTACTGTTGCAGTTGGAGACTTTGGAGAATCAAATGTTACTGATGCTGCGCTTAGAACAGATGCCGGTTCAGGTATTTCTGATTTAGACCTTGCAAACATCAATGTTTATCCTAACCCAGCAGCAGACGTAGTAAACATCTCAATGGAGAATGTTTCTTCTGAAGCTTCAGTTACTATTATGGATCTTCAAGGAAGAATTCTTGCTACTCAATCTGCTTCAAGCACGAACGGGACGCAAGTAATTACCTTCGCTACTGAAGGTTTTGCTAAAGGAACATACGTTGTTTCTGTAAGAGCAAATGGTTTGACATCAAACACAAATGTTGTAATCAAGTAATTACAGCATTTAGAAAATATAAGGGCGCTACGGCGCCCTTTTTTTGCCTTTATTTTCCTGCTAAATTCTATTAGATTTTGTTAATATGGGTATGTGCTAACAGGGCTTTACCATTCAAAAGCTCTATATTGTGAAAACTATTTCAAAAAAAATAAAATCAAAAAAACAGTACCTTAAAAAATAAATTACATATGAAAAAGCTTTCGTTATTTAGTACCTTATTCGTTTTGTTTTTTTCTAGTCAAGCGCTAGGTCAACAACTAGCTCCTAACCTGACCACAGACAATGACCATAAGTGTAGTGTCGTATTTCCTTCGGTTCCTCAAGAGGTTTTTAAAAGAACGGATGAAGGGATGAAATTCACAACGCATGTGACCGTAGATCAGAATACCTATATGATGAAGGTGTTGGAAATAAACAAGCCTCCTAGCGCATCTCGGGGGGCTAAAATACTTGAGGATTGGGCCACAAAAATGAAGGGGAAAGTCGTTTCTCAAAAAGAGTGGTCTCTAGGCTC
>Ga0315330_10001408_pt1 | contig 16153 bp, 12 predicted proteins | sample M140m34915metaG_FD_203453 | JGI IMG/M metagenome (GOLD analysis project Ga0315330, IMG submission 203453) | Ammonia-oxidizing marine archaeal communities from Monterey Bay, California, United States - M1 40m 34915 | ecosystem: Environmental > Aquatic > Marine > Intertidal zone | place: USA...
TGAGAGCGAGACGATGGGGAACCCATACGAGTCACCAAGTGTTCCAGCAGACAAGCAGATGGGTGCCCCGGGAAAACCTGGCGTGTCGAGAAGGCCCGTATCCATCTGTTTTTTGCTGGTTTTGTTCAGTTGGACGGTCTTGATGGCGTTTATCAACTCGCTTCAAGAGGACTCGGAAAGTCGAGGCGGTCAGGATCTCGGTTCGATTTTTTTTAGCGTCATCCTTGCGGGTTTTAGCGGACTCAGTCAGGTGCCCGGTCTTGTCATTGGTATGTGGCGTTGGAAGGGGAGCGCGAACAGTGTGCTGCCGATGTTGTTTGCATCGTTCATCATTGCCTTGACGGGGGTGGCTGGGTTCACTGTATTCGCGTTCCGAACGGAACCATCGGATTCGATGAACAGTGCCGCCCACATGCACATTTTTATGTTTCCTCTATTGCACTTTTTGTTCAGCACTATCCTTTATTTTGTAGCGTTTCTGTTCACCATGGGCTGCGTGGTTTGTTCGCGTTACAGGCTGGGAAGACGCGTTCCGTTAGGACGGGAAGAAATACAGGGCGACCCCCAGTGAGGTCGGGGGTGTGGTTGTGATGTGCCAGTGTTTGTATTGGCAACAAAGACGTTTTGCTTTGGGATCAAAGAGTGGGGCGTTCCGGCTGTGGATTACAGATTTTTATATTCTGAAACGCTTAGCGATTGAGAGAAGTTGATGACGCCATTGCAAGAGATTTTCATTCCGATTTTCGGGGTGGGAGCTTCCGTGTCCGCTGTGCTGGCATTCATTGGAGGACGTGTTTCGGGGATTGTCGTACCTCTCGTTCTGCTTTGTTTGAGCGCATTGGTTTGCTGGCTGGCACTCTTTCTAGGGTTAGAGATCGGGTATCAGGTTTGGCAATCGGGGCCTGACGTGCCCCCTGAGGCATTCAGTGATACAGCGCCGATGGGGGCTTTGTTGGCGGGTTGGATCCCTGGCGGTTTTTTCGCCTGCTTCTGGTTTGGAGTTTCTTGGTTGATTAAAAAGTTTATTTGGAAACCCAAGACGGTTTTATTGGACAGTGACCACACAAGCATGGGGTATTTGGATGCTGAGTTGGTGGAGACCGGTAATGCTTACCAGCCGCCTGCCTCCTGAAAGTCAGCGAGGGGGCCCAGATTGGAAAAAGCGTCCTGTAACGATCTGGCATGGGAATCAACGGTGTATCGATACTTAACCTTCTGTCTGCCGTGCTGGAAATACAAGGTAGTGATTGGGTTTGTGGATTCCCTGAACTTGGCTTGCTTTCTACCGGGAAACCTAGCGACCGGAAACGCCCCTGAGGTGACGCCAGGTTTTTCCAAGGTTTGCCGGTGGCAACCCAAAAAAAAACGGCCCACAGGCATGTCCTGTAGACCGTTCTCAGTGTTCCATTCCGTTTCTTCGTGGCGAGAGTGCGACGACGAGTTTGGAAAAATGGGTGCTGGTAGATTCCAGTGAGTTTAGCCGCGTCTGGCCCTCGTTGAAAATTACTTCGCGAACCGGTAGATGCTTTCACCACGAGTACTGTTGGTGAGGTAGTAAACCTCTCCATTCTGGTCTTCGCCAAAGGCCAGCACAGCAATGCTTTCCGGGACAACCTGCTCGTTGCTGAGCAGTTTTCCACTATTGGTGTCATAGTGAAGTGCCCAGATTGAACCGGTGACATAGTCGGCGTAAAGATATTTACCAGTCAATTCAGGAAGGCGTGAGGCGTTATAGACACGACCTCCGGTAATTGATTTTCCGATCTGATGATCGTATTCCCAAACCGGTTCCAACGGTTTGGAGACATTGGTTGTGGGTTTTCGGTTGCCGAAGGTATGTGATCCTTCCCGGCCACTCCAGCCGTAATTGCCACCTTTCTTAACGACGATGACTTCCTCCCACAATTCCTGTCCCACGTCTCCGACCCAGAGGGTTCCGTCTTCTTTGTTGAAGGCGATTCGCCAAGGGTTGCGGATCCCGTGTGCATAGATTTCGGGGCGTGCACCAGCAACGTCGACAAAAGGGTTGTCAGCAGGAATGGTGTAGTTCTTGCCATCGCTGGATTGATCAACATCGATGCGCAGAATGGAACCGAGTAGAGTTCCAAGATTTTGTCCGTTCCCGTGAGGATCATTGCGGTCACCGCCATCGCCCAACGCAACATAAAGAAATCCGTCGGGGCCAAATTCGATTGGGCCACCGTTATGATTCTGGTACGGTTGGTCGATCTCCATCACTACCAATTCGGAGGCAGGATCAGCTTTATTTGGGTCTTCTTTCGAAACGTTGAATCGTGAGACGATCGATTTCGGCTCGGTCGGATGTGAGTAGTAGACAAAGAACTGGCCGTTCTTCTTGAAGTTTGGATGCATGGCGAGTCCCAGCAGGCCCTGTTCGTTTGATCCACGCGTTGAGAAGTCTTTGACTTTGCCGCGCAGGTCGAGGAACAGGCTTGATTTCTCAACGTCACGGTTGTTGTCGAACGTCCAGATCTCACCGAACTGTGAGGCTGCAAACAAGCGATTGGTTCCGTCCTTCGCATAGGTGAGTTCCATCAGACGCAGGGGCCTCACTTTGCCGGCATCATTCACAGGTTCCCATTGATCCCACTTCAAATTAGGAAAGGCCAGTTCACCCTTCAAATCCAGTTTTCCATCAATTGGCTGCGGAACAGTGCCATCTGCGTTGAAATCCCTGAGTTTGATGTTGCGATATGCGACTTCGTTCCCGTGGTCCTGTAGGCAGATGTGGCCGTTGCCCGCGGTTCCAAAACCTTCAAACTTCGCAAACTTGCTCTTCGCAATACGACTTTTCCAGTCGGCGTTGTTGAGCTTGAAACGATAGTAACGCACTCCGTTCATGCAGACTTCACAGTCATCGTTGTTGATCCGGATGTACAGTTGGTTCCACTCACCTGCAGGTCGTGTGGCGTCAACAGGCTCTTTGTTTGTTGCCCACTTGGGAACCGTGGGTTGGTGCAACTGATAAAGCCAGCCAGCTTTCTGGGGATCGTGCCCGTCAACATTGTCTTGGACCTGAATTTCTGGACCAGTCCGCCAGGGGGGGCCATCACCTTCAACCACATGGAACATCACACCGCTGTTACCGCCTTTGCTGATCTTGTACTCAAGTGACAGCTCGAAAGCGTCGTACTTGCCCGCCGTCATGATGTCACCGGCCCCGCGGGATGAACGCACCAAAGCACCGTCGACCACTTTCCAGCCGTCAGAAACATTGTCTTTTTTGTAGTTCCGCCAGCCATCGGTTGTTTCACCGTCAAACAGCAACGTCCAGCCGCTTCGCTTTTCGGATTCTGTGAGTTCGTTCAATGTGTCAGCGAATGCTGAGGGCATCAGCAGCAGTGCCAATGCAAAAGGCATGAGCTTCATGTTTGAGTTCCGGCGATAGAAAAAGAGAATGACAGTGTCAGTGCGAAAGGGGGTGACCTGTGCTCTGAGCGACTGAAGTTAAGGGACAACGGGAGTTTAGGCGGGAATGAATCCAGGAAAGGACGGGCCATAGGAGGCCGGGGGGACGATACATATGCCTAATTCCTAATGACACATTATGATTGATATCCAAGAGCCAGACAACAGTGTGATTTCCGCCTACGCTTGAGCGTAACTGAGTTGCTCGAGAGTTGAGCCTGTCGGCGTAAATAGGGGACGCGCGAATTTGCTGAGGTGAAACAACGCGGTGACGTGAAATCTGTTGTTGCCGCTAAATGACTCTCTTAACCATGATGCCGATGCGTCGAAAAGTGCCGTTTACGGTCAGTTCAGCTAGCCCTTCGTTGGGCGGTTTTGATGAGAAATATATAACTGAAATGGATTTGGCATGACATTGAATATCCGACTGAATTACGGCCGCGAGGGACTGCAAGTTAAGGTGCCAGTAGGAGTAGATGCGGAGGTCATTCGAAAGCCGACGATGCCTGTGTTGGACGATCCCTCTGAGGCAATTGAGCACGCATTGAGTTCTCCGGTTGGTCTTCAAGGTGACCAGACGCGGTCAGATTTTGAAGATGGTGCCAAGAGTTACGCGTGGGCGAGTGGTCGTAAGAGCGCCTGTATCGCAATATGTGATATTACGCGTCCCGTTCCTAACCGACTATTTCTGAAGCCAGTGATTGATATTCTGTTGGCCAACGGAGTTCCCCAAGACGAAATTTGTGTTTTGGTGGCAACGGGTTTGCATCGCCCAAATCGAGGAGCAGAGCTTCAGGAGTTAATCGGCGATGAATGGGTGCTTGAGAATATTCGTATCAAAAACCACGACGCAAGAAATGATGCTGAGCATGTATTCGTTGGAAAGACTCCCACCAGGGGTACCGTTGTAAAATTGGATCAATCCTTTGTGCGGGCAGATCTGAAGATCGCGACGGGACTGGTTGAACCCCACTTCATGGCCGGTTATTCCGGGGGGCGTAAAGTGATCGCGCCCGGTGTTGCGCACGCTGAAACTATCACTACCTTTCACAGTGCCAGGTTCATGGCCGACCCGGCCGCCGTAGCTTGTAACCTCAGGAATAATCCTTTGCATGAGGAACAGCTTGAGATCGTGAAATTAATCGGTGGCGCGATGGGCTTGAATACGGTCCTTGACGAACACCGCCAACTCTCCTTTGCAAACTTTGGTGAAATCATCACATCGCATCAGCAGGCGATTGATTTCGTTCGGCAGTATTGTGAAGTGAAGGTACCGAGAAAATACAGGACGGTTGTCACGACAGCATCTGGTTATCCACTCGACAAGACCTATTATCAAACCGTCAAAGGGATGGTCGGTGCCATGAATGTACTTGAGCGAGGTGGCGATTTAATCATTGCGTCTGAGTGCAGCGAGGGGTTCGGGTCGAAGGAGTTTAGTGAGTCACAGCGTCGGTTGGTTGAGGTGGGGCCTGATGCGTTTTTAAAGCAGTTGTTCGGAAAGTCTCATGCAGACATTGATGAATGGCAAAGTCAAATGCAGTTGAAACCGATGGCGGTTGGTGAAATTCATCTTTACTGTCCTAATCTGTCTGACGAGCAGTGGGCAATCACCGGGGTCAATCGAATCGATTCGGTAGAACAGGCGATTTTGGAGAGTGTGCAACGGCAAGGGGATTCCACCATTGCCGTGATTCCGGAAGGGCCCTACGTTGAACCCTCGGTGGGGTGAGATGCTGAGGAGTCCGAGGGATCACGGGTTGTGTCTTTTTCGTTCAAACAGTCCTAGTTGATGGGAACGTGTTCTGTGGCAAGAAGCAATGCCGTGTGCCATTCCACCTCCTTCACATGGTGGTACAATTCCAAGAGCGGCATCATCTTTAAATTTTCTAAGGAAGTATCTCTGATGGCAAAAACGATTGGGTGGAGTTACCACCGCAAGGGCTGAACGTCTTGCACCCGTGCGCAGGAGTTTCTTGCGCCTCGTAATGTGAAAGTGACTGAGGAAATCGACGCCAGAAAAGTTCGGTACGGTGACTCAGAGGCTCTGGAGTTGCTGGTTGGTAAATCCAGTCTGCTTGTTGCCAAAGGCAAAAAGGTAAACAAGGTTGATTTACGCAAGGATCGCCCGGAGGATGCTGCGCTCGCAGGGATGATGCTTGGTCCAACCGGGAATTTGCGTGCCCCGACTTTGATTGTCGGGAAAAAGGTAATCGTTGGGTTTAACGAAGAACTTTATGAAGAAGTGTTCGGAGGCTGAGTGTAGGTCGTCGGCGGGTTTGTCATCGCTGTGCCGGGTAGGATTGATTCCTCGAATTGCGCTGTGGTGATCAGCCGCGGTACACCCTCACCGAATCGTTGCCGATACCACAAGGCTTTGCCAGACTCTGGGCCAGCAAAGCTCTGTTCGACCGTGGTCGTGGAATTTCGCTGTTGGTGCGAAGGAATGGGGCTCCCTCCCATTTTTTAAACCCATTTTCAAGAAGGATTTTGGGTGCGTGGCTGGGTATTGGATCACAAATGAGTCCACCAAGCCAAGGCTACGCTTACCGACTAGTGGTTTCGGGGCCGTGGTGAGGTTGTGCGAACTGCTGAGCGAAAACTCAACTCAATTGGATACGGCTAAAGCTCAAGATTTGAGCTAGCTTATCGAGCCTGACACTCGGGAGGCTTTGTCGCTATACGGCTCAAACAAAGATGCCATGCAGGGAAAACCTTTGGCAGCAGTCAGTTACCGTTGCTAACCATTCCGGGTGTCGTGACGCTCGCCGTGGATTCAGTTGCAAGAGACGTGTTAAACGAGCAGGTACGGGTGAGTGCCAAACGTTTCCCCTCATTTTCTCGAATCGGATGCTGGATGCACACGGCAACATCGGAGGCAGTGACGGCCGTAAGGCATCACTCTCCTTTTGTTTTCTTGTCGAGACTTGAGGTATTGGGAAGGCAGCGTTGCAGGGTCATCAGCGCGAATCCAGTTCCATACGGTTGGTGGTAATCATACAGCGGGTAATCCCACCACGACCCGTCTTTTTCTTGCCGATCGATCATCAGTTCGGCAAGCATCGTTTGATAGGGCGCTTGTTGGTCTTCTGGCAGTAACTTCAGGCTGAGACCGGCGTAGTAATGCCCGTAGTAGTAAAAGTAGCCCGCAACTTGCATCCACGACTCATGGGGGACAGGACGCTTTCGTCCGATATCGAGCCAGCCATTTCGAACGTAGAGGCGATAAAGCCAGTTCTTTACGACGTTATCAGTGATCTGCTTGTCGCCCCAGTATCTCAACGCGCAATTGCAGCATTGTGATCGCCCCAAAGAGCCACCGGGGCGATTGATGCCTCGCATCGGTTGGTACTGCAGGTATTCGCCGTACAGGTAGGTGAAGTCCGGTTTTTGTTGACGAATCAACGCAGCGATAGCGCGGTTGACCACACGTTCGGGCGGCGCGACTCCGATCTCTTTCGCTTCTGCAAAGGCAATCAGTACCGTGCCGTTGACAAAGCTGATGGACGAAGAGGTGGGTTGGCGTGCCTCGTAACGGAAGTCGTAGTACCCCCAGCCGCCGTCGACGGATGCATATTTCGTAAGCTTCTCGTACTGTAGCTCGATCAGGTCTGTGATTGTGTTTTGAAGTGTCTTATCTTCCGCGTGGCGTTTGTGCATTCGGACCAAGGCTTGGATCGAATAGGCATGGCCCCAGACGTTGTAGATTGCGTCTCCTGTGGCACGGCGGAGACCGGCAAGGTTTTCCAGAAGCCATTGCTCGCCTTTTTGAAGTGATTTCAAGGCTGCTGGATCTGTTGAGCCGGTTTCAATGAGCGCCGAGACGCAAAGGGCGGTGGTGGCAGTCCGAAACGCATGGTGGGCTCCCGGGACGGGAGCATAGATGTTCAGGGCCTTGGTGCGCGTAGGAGAGCCCCATGAACCGTTTGGATTTTGATCTTCAATCAGGAAGTTGATGCCGCGTTTGATCGATTCCTCAATCGTTCCACGGCTCACGGGATCCACTTGCGGTAGATCTGGGCCTTTGCTGAAGTCCAAAGCATTGGACAGAATGCCGGACGCTGAACCCGGCTCTTTTGCCAAGCAGGGAACCGTAACGAGCACGCACATTATGATGGTTGGAAGTACTCGGAACATGGAAGTGGTAGTTCTTGCGGGCATGGAGTTGAGAGTTGTATGCGCAGTCGGGAGTGCCGTAGAACAGGGAGCCTTGTCAGCAAGGCTCAGCGTTTTTAGACGCTCTACAGCGTGTTTTACCGAGCTAACCCGGGCATTTGAATAGCCGCAGATTAGCCCAGGTCCTCTGTTCTAGTGATCTTGCTTAACGTCTGTTACTTGCACTTGAAAAACTGTCCTGCAACCAAGTAGCGGAGGAAGTTTCTCGTCCAATGGTAGTTAACTCAGTGTCTCTTACTGGATATTCGCGATCGGGGACAACCATCAATGTTTTGATGGTTCCGCCGGAGTGAATGATCCACAAGATGCTGAGTCACTACTTTTTCTTGGAGTCAGTGTCTTTTTCCTTGGCGGCAAACGACACGTCGCAGGCCATGGTGGGAGTCAGTTTGCGTTTGCCGGCTGAAAAACTTACGACGCAGTCGTATCGTGAGCCCGCGTATGGAATGGCTGAGACTGACTTCACTGTGCCTGCAGCTTTGAAGCCTTCGACCCCGGGGACGGTGACCGTACATTTGGCACCCGGCGTAACGACAGGAAGGTTACTTTGAGCGAGGTCAAGCCGAACCTGTAGTTTTCCAGGAGCTAGGACGGTCGCGATTACTTGGCTACCGGTCACGGTGGTGCCTTTTGTCAGCAGTGAAGGTTTGTCGCTGAGTTTGCCGCGTGTTAATTTTCCATGAACAACGATGCCAGCAATTTTGGATGCGAGCGCAACATTCTTGCGTTCTGCTTTTAACTCCGATAGTTTCGTCTGTGCCTTCTTGTAGGCCTCTCGTTTCTTGGTGATCTCAATTTGTGCTCGGGTAGACTCAACCGCAAGATCTCGAACGGCTTTTTCGTGAGCGTGTTCAGCAGTCGTGAAGGTTGCCTCTTGAACCGCGATGGTTCGTGGCAAAACTTGCTTGATAGCTCGGTCTACAGAGATGATGGTGCTTTGATGTCGAAACTCGGCGGATTCCACGGCTCGTTTGGCGCGTTTCAATACGATCTCTTCCGATTCTTCGGTCAGTTCGTCGGCATCGTACATCTGCTGCAGTTGGTCAAGTTCTTCTTTCGTGTTTTCCAATGAAGCAAGTGAACCTTTCAGGAGGTTCTCCTGAGTTTTGATGGTTCGTTCACGGTCTACCTTAACGAAGTTGGTGTAACTTTGTTGGGCAGTTTTCCATGTCCTTTCAACAGCACTGCGTTTTAATTTTTGGCTCGCCAGAAATTGTTTGTGATTGAACTCATCTTCTTCCATCGTGATGGTCGCAAGACGCATTTCAATGTCTGCGGCTTTCATCTTTTCGTTGATGGGTTCACTATCAAACCAAACAATGTTCTGGCCCGCTTTGACGGTCGCCCCGTGCGGGACGAGTCGCTCGATCGTGTAACTTGTGATTTGTTCGGTGCCGGCCTCGATCTCTTCCGTAACGACGGCTTCAATGACACCTTTCAATTTGGTGGCTTGGGAACCGGCATCACTCGCGGAATCCGGTTCGTCTTCTGCACGCGCTGTGACCGGAGTGGCAAGACTAGCGACCAGAAAGATGGAGAGGAGACTGAACTTGACGGCGAGGGAACGCATGACTGAATGACCTGTTGCTGTATCGGGAAGTACACAAATTTCGGAATTGGACCCCGATTCTAATCACAGTCGCGACGGAATGTAGACCTGATTGCGACTACCAAGAGGGAAGTTGAGCGGGCATGGGATTTCGGTTCTTCCGCATTTCCGTCTGGGAGAACGTTAATATCCATTTTTGACGGGATTTGTAGGCATCTGAGAGATTTGTAGTCATCCGGGAGACGTCGGGTGAATCCTGAATGCTGTGGTGGAATTTGGCAGTCGGGTGATAATCGTTGAGCCGTCCGTTTCCAACTCTGTTTTTGTCTGTCCTACTCCAGTTTTGACTCATAGATGGCTGGATGGAATCACCATCACCCCGTATCACTTGCGTAGGGTACCACCACCGCTGGCTGTGCATTCATCCTCAGCCTTGCACATCTCAACCCCCACAAGGCATCAACCTCAACATGAATCAATTAAAACCATCTGTATGTATCGACGCTGTGTTTGAGGGATTGCCGGTCGAGAAGGCAATCCAGCAGGTGCAAGCGGCAGGGATCAATGCGTTTGAGTTCTGGGGTTGGTGGGATCGAGATTTAGCTGCAATTGAGGCAGCTAGAGATCAGGCAGGGCTGGAGATTTCCGCCTGTTGCACCAAGTTTATCAGTCTTGTCGATTCCGCTGCACGGGATCAATATCTCGAGGGGTTGGAGCAATCGATTCAAGCTGCAAAACGGCTCAAATGTAAGACTTTGATCAGTCAGGTAGGGGATGCGATCGTAGGTACCAGTCGCGCTGATCAACACGCTGCCTTGGTGGATGGCCTGCGAGAGGCAGCATCAATGCTGGAAGCAGCAGGAATCACCCTAGTGATAGAGCCTCTGAATGAACTGATCGATCATCAAGGCTATTATCTAGTTCGCAGCGAGGAAGCATTTCAGATTATTGATGAAGTGGATTCGTCCAACGTGAAGGTGGTTTTTGATATCTACCACCAGCAGATCAGCGAGGGGCAACTAATTGCCAATATCACATCGCATATCGATAAAATTGCCCATTTTCATGCTGCAGGAAACCCTGGACGTCATGAATTGACGCGAGGAGAATTGCACTATCCATCGATCTTCGACGCGATTTCTGCGACCGCTTACAGCGGCTTCGTGGGGCTGGAGTACTGGCCAGTTGGTGATGCCTTAACGGGGATTCGTGAGGTCGCGAATTGGTTCGGTGAGTAAGCCGGTAGCGAAGACGGTTTGAAAGTTCACGTGGTTCTTCCGGCGAAATCCACCAACGAATCGTTGGAAAAGGGGCGTCCGACGCCCATCCGGGAGATTCAGGGTTAGAATGCTGACGCCGAAAGTAGTCGTTGTCCTGCTATAACCCTGTGACGTGAGTTTGTCGGCAGGCAGCCGGAAGTTAAGGAAGAATGTGGGCGTCCATACGATCAATTCAGTCCAAAAATTTACAAGTTCAACAGCAGAGATTAATGGCTACACTTCCACCCCGTTTGCAGCGTCTGACGGACACGCTGGACGACCTAGCATTGGATGCGTTGTTAATTACCGACGAGATTAATGTCCGCTACCTGTCCGGGTTTACCGGTGACAGTAGCTTCTTGTTGGTGACATCCCAAGGCACAACTATTCTCAGCGATGGGCGTTACACGGCGCAGATCGCCGCGGAATGCACGGGAATCGAAACTCAAATCCGAAGCTCAAGCCAGTTGCTGCGCGATCTGGTCAAAGACGTGCTTGGTGCTTCTGGGGCCAAGAGAGTTGGGATCGAAGCTGATAAAGTCACGTTTGCTGAGTATCAGTTTTTTGAGGCGGCTTGTGATCCGATGCAGCTCGTTGCGACAACTGCTGTCGTTGAGAAACTTCGCATAATCAAAGACGAGGCAGAAATCACCGCGACTCGAAAGGCGGTTGAGATTGCCGAGCAGGTGTTCTCTGAACTGGTACCAACATTGACCAGTGAGCAAACCGAAAGAGCGATCGCTCACGATATCGAGCATCGGCTGCGGCTGCTGGGTGCCGAGGGGTGCAGTTTTGCACCGATTGTCGCAGCGGGGCCTGGGGGCGCCTTGCCGCACTATCAGCCGCAGGATTTAACGCTCGGCAATCACACGTCCCTGTTGATCGACTGGGGTGCCAATTTTCAAGGTTACGCCAGCGATCTGACACGAACCCTTCACCAGCAAAACGTTAGCGACGCCTTCAAAAGAGCCTACGAAGGCGTTCTGGAAGCCCAGCTTGCAGCGATTGAGCTGATTAGGCCAGGTGTGCCGGTTAAAGACGTTGACGCCGCGGCACGAGCTGCATTGGCCCGGCACGGCATTCTCGATGCCTTCAAACACGGCTTGGGACACGGAACTGGACTGCAAATCCATGAATCGCCTCGAATGTCTCCCATTAGCGATGAAATACTCGCCAGCGGCATGATTATCACCGTGGAACCCGGGGTTTATTATGATGGGGACTTCGGGATTCGGATCGAAGATGACATTTTGGTCACCGATTCTGGCCACGAGGTTTTAAGTAACTTGCCAAAGGGCCTCGATGATTGCCGTTTCATCCTGTAAAACCTTGAAAATTGAGGCGGCGCAGACTGGATATGGGGCGTTCGATTTTCTAACGTCCTTCCTAAACTGCCTATCTGTCCCAGAGCACTGGTTATCTCATTCCAAACATTATTGATGGCGAAGCAGGTATGACTAAAGGCCAACAGCCAAAGGATATTTTCGACGTTAAGCGGATTCGTGAGATTATCGAGCTGATGGAGGAACATGACCTAAGTGCGGTCGATCTCCAGCAGGGCGATGAAAAAATCAAATTGAATCGCGGCAGCGTCAGCCCCGTTTATTCTGCACCACCGCCGGTTGCCGCTCCGGCCGCTGTTCCTGCGGCCGCTGCAGATAGCCAAAGCGATGCAGGGACGATCACGGTCAATGCACCCATGGTCGGTACGTTCTATGCCCGGGCGAACCCAGAGTCGGATCCCTTTGTGAAGGTCGGGGACATGGTCTCCGAGGACACGGTTGTGTGTATCGTCGAGGCGATGAAGGTGTTCAACGAGATTCCTGCCGAATGCAGTGGGAAAGTTGTCGAAGTCCTAGTGAAAGATCAGGAAGCGATCGATTTCGGCAAACCGATGTTTCGCGTTGAGCCGAACTAACAGCAGACGAATTGAAACGCCGCGTACACGCGGTTTAACTGAAACGTGGTGATGTCACCCGTTCGCGATCGTTGCAGAGCCCGGCTTAGATGCTGGCCCCGCAGGTCGTTATTTCTTGTCCCTTGCGATTCCTATTCATCGTTTATCCGTGTTCAAAAAGATACTGATAGCCAATCGTGGCGAAATAGCCCTCCGCATCATTCGCGCTTGTCGAGAGATGGGAATTAAATCCGTTGCCGTCTACAGCGAGGCGGACGCGGATTCCATGCACGTCCAGTTGGCGGACGAGGCGTATTGCGTCGGCCCCGCCCGCAGCATTGACAGCTACTTAAAGATTGACCAGATCATCGCTGCTGCTGAGGTTGCGGATGTCGATGCGATACACCCGGGGTATGGCTTTCTTGCTGAAAACTCGCATTTCAATGAGGTCTGTCGCTCCAGCGGCTTTGAATTCATTGGCCCAAGCCCCGACGCGATGGAAAAGCTTGGTGATAAAAACACCGCCAGAGCGATGGCGATCCAAAGTAACGTTCCTGTTGTTCCCGGCAGTGACGGCCTTGTCGAAGACGACAATCAGGCGCTTGAGGTTGCGCGGGGAATCGGATATCCAGTCCTGATCAAGGCCACTGCCGGAGGTGGCGGTAAAGGCATGCGGGTTGCCGAGACCGAGGATATGCTGGTTTCCGCTTTGAACCAAGCCAAGACTGAAGCTCAGGCTGCGTTTGGAAATGGGGGGGTCTACTTGGAGCGGTACGTTGGAAATCCCCGGCACATCGAAGTGCAGGTGATTGCCGATAATCACGGCAATGTTGTTCATCTCTACGAGCGAGATTGCAGCGTCCAACGAAGGCATCAAAAACTGATTGAAGAAGCACCGAGTCCGAATCTGCCCGAAGCCCAGCGAAAACAGATCTGTGATGCCGCAGTACGAATGATCCGAGGTGCTGATTACAGCAATGCCGGAACTGTTGAGTTCATTGTGGACGAGAACGATGACTTCTTTTTCATCGAGGTCAATGCTCGGATTCAGGTTGAGCATCCTGTATCTGAAATGATCACCGGCGTGGATCTGATTAAAGCACAGATTTCGGTGGCCGCCAACGAACCGCTGCCGATGACACAGGATGACGTTCGCTGCACCGGACACTCCATCGAATGTCGAATTAACGCAGAAAACCCAGATCGAAATTTCCAGCCCAACCCAGGGAAAATCACCAAGCTGTACACGCCTGGTGGCTTAGGAGTGAGATTTGATTCTCATGTTTACGGTGGGTACAACGTTCCACCACATTACGATTCAATGATCGGTAAGTTGATCGTCTATATGCCCACTCGTGAGGAGGCAATCGCAACCATGCGACGAGCGCTAAGCGAATTGCAGGTTGAGGGCATCGCGACCACGGCGGCTTTTCACGATAAGGTGCTGCAGCATCCCGAATTCGTGGAAGGCCGGCACAACACCAAGTTTGTTGAACGCGAGTTCATGGATTGATTCCCGCTAATGCTCAATCTCCTTGATTCCGCCGATCCGTTCACGATTTTATTGGCCCTCGTGCCACTGATTGCCTACCTGTTGGTAATCAGTGCCGTGAGATTGTCAGGTCGTGCATTGGTGACCACGGGTGGAAGAGATATTGCGGCGCTCGCGCTCGCCGTCTCAGGTTTGCTTGCCGTCGGGCCTGCGGAATTATTCTTTCCCTCTGCCGCCGCCACCGTGTTCGGGCCTGCTGTCTGGATCGCCCTCGCCGTCTTCTACAGTCTCAGCGTGTCATTGATTGCCCTAAGCTTCCCTCCTCGCATTGCGGTTTACGGGCGGACGGCTGAGGAGCTTTTTGAGCCGCTGCTTGCCGCTGCTCAGACGCTCGATGAAAAAGCGTCGGGGGATCCGGGCTTGCTTCAGGTGACTTTGCCAGCCTTGGGGATTCATCTGAGAGTTGATGGGCATCGCGGGATTGATTACGCCCAGATTGTTGCTTTCGAACCCAATGTCTCACTCAGATTTTGGAGCAAACTGTTGGGCGCGACGCGGGCCAAGGTTCAGGGCCAAACCACCCCGTTCCCGCGTCGTGGCTTCGCCATGCTCGGGTTCACGCTGATTCTTGGGGCTATCCTTCTCACTCAAAGTTTCGGACAACAGGAACTTCTGGTGCAGGGCTTTCGGAATTGGTTGTGGCGTTAACATTACCAGCGTGAGCTGACCGAATTGTCTTGCAATTCCATTCTCATTCGTCAGGATTTCTCCAAAGTGCAAGCAAAAGATATCAAGACCGGCACTGTCGTAGTGCACAACGGAAACCCCGTGATCATTCAGGGGATTTCGGTTCACTCTCCCTCTGCTCGAGGCGCCGCTACGCTCTATAAGTTCAAAGCAAGGAATGTAGTCACCGGCAATAAGGTTGACCTGACGCTCAAGGGGACCGAGTCGCTGGGAGAAGCAGATTTCTCGCGCCGCAATGTGCAGATGATGTACTCCGATGCCGCCAGTATGTTTTTGATGGATCAGGAAGATTATCAGCAGTATGAGTTGCCACTCGAAGATATCCAGGAACAGCTCCCCTACGTCACCGAAGGACTCGAGGGGATGCGGGCGATGATCTATAACGATGCGTGCGTGGGACTCGAAGTTCCCGCCTCAGTTGAACTTCAGATCACTGAATGTGATCCAGGCGTTAAGGGGAACTCGGCGACCTCAAGAACAAAACCTGCAACGCTTGAAACGGGACTGGTCGTGCAGGTTCCCGAATACATCAAGCAAGGTGAAACTCTGAAGATCGACACTCGCACCGGTGAGTATTTGTCGCGGGCGTGATTTGCTGTCACGCTCATCGCGGATCGGGCGCAATTTGTACAGTAAAGCGATTTTCGTAATTGCTGCTGGTTCAATGTTGGTCTAGCCCGACGCTACGAAAGCTTCTGACGCACCAGGAAGGCACCGTTTTACGCAGCGGGAACCGCACTGCGAACATGCCATGAGCGTTTTGCAGCACGGCTGGGGGCTACGAATGCCCGGGTTGGCTGTGAATGACCCAGCAGAATTCAGGTGGGCGATGTTAGTTAGGCCTGTGTCACTTGGTAAAGAAAATGAACCGGCACGTTATTTTTGAGTGACCGGGTTTTGGTCGGTCGCAGCGAGCTCGTGGGGGTTTTGCGCAATACATGCTCACGTTAACAATTGTCGGTACCCTGTGGTAAGCTATAGGCAGACTGACGTCACGAGTAGTTCCACTTCCAGATGCTGTTCAGAACACGCAGTGGAGCTGAAAGCGACAGATCTCCCACCCAAAGAACCCCAGCCGGAAAAAATCAATGCAGAGTAGAACTTCCAAGACAGGCAGCACCGTAAAGCGACGGCAATTTCTTCAGGCTACCGGGGCCGGTGCATTGGCCATGGGAGTTTGGAGTGAGTTGCCAGCTCAGGAATCAAAGTCCCCTAATGAGAAACTCAAGGTGCTGTGCGTTGGCACGGCAAATCGTGCTTCTGCGGATATTGATGGTGTTCAAAGTCAAGACATTGTGGGGCTTTGCGACATTGATCAGAACTATCTTGATCGAGCTTCCAAGCGGTTTCCGGATGCGAAATTGTACAAAGACTACCGTGAGATGATCGCGGAGGAAGCTGACAACGCCGACGCTATCGTGGTCGCCACGACCGACCACAACCATGCCCCTGCGGCGATTCGTGGTATCAATGCGGGGTTGCACTGTTATTGTGAAAAACCGTTGACGCACACGGTGGAAGAGGCCAGGAAGATTGCAGCAGCCGCGAAAGCCAAGGGCGTTGCGACCCAAATGGGAACGCAAATTCACGCGACCGACAACTAC
>Ga0315330_10001410_pt1 | contig 16144 bp, 20 predicted proteins | sample M140m34915metaG_FD_203453 | JGI IMG/M metagenome (GOLD analysis project Ga0315330, IMG submission 203453) | Ammonia-oxidizing marine archaeal communities from Monterey Bay, California, United States - M1 40m 34915 | ecosystem: Environmental > Aquatic > Marine > Intertidal zone | place: USA...
TCAAGTGGTTTCTCCGAGGGTACCGCCAGAGTATTGGAGTAAAAACATAAGGAAGCTTCCATGGTCGTTTTCTCACTTGAGGACATTTCGAAAAGAATTGTTTATGAAAATAGACAGGCAACACCTGCTTGATACAGACGGCGAATTCTTTAAATGCACCTTTGATAGGGCAATGATGTACCCGATGGTAGAAATGTCAGGTCAGGATAGAGTTAATCTTGTAGAGAAAGTTTTATATATCTATAACAGGCATAATCCAATATCAGTAGATCGAGTTCATCGATATGATCAACTTAGAATAGAGGCACAAATATCCGAAATGAGTCCCTATCGAAAGATTGAAAGTTTATGAATATATTTTTAGATAATGTAAATTTGCGTTCTACTAGCGGACCAAATCACTTTGCCTCAAAGTTAGAAAAATATATGACAAGAGGTGGAGATACGTTCGTAGATACTCCTGATTGTGACACTCAATTATCGTTTATACATCACGTGAACCACAAACAGGGGACACCCTTGTTTCAGAGACTTGATGGAATTTATTTTAATAGTGAGCAGGATTATAACGCCTTAAACGCAGGCATAAGAAAGACTTATGAAATGTCGACCGGCGTTATATTTCAATCTGAATTCAATAAAAAATTGACTTTTAAATATTTCGGAAGTCATGAAAACTGTAAGGTTATTCACAATGGTGCGGATTTAGAATTTATAGAGTCAGTACCAGGTCTCGAAAATTCAGAACTGGATAAATACGAGAATGTGTGGAGTTGTGCTTCGGCATGGCGTCCGCACAAAAGATTGTTGGACAATATAAAGTATTTCCTAGAACACTCTTCAGAGAAGGAATGTATGGTGGTTGCAGGTCGAGTTGACAATCCTGTTCCATTTGAGCGTGTTTATTATGCTGGAAGTTTGGATATAGTGACATTGACCTCGCTTTATAAAAGAAGCAAAAAATTTATACACTTAGCATATCTAGATCACTGCCCTAATGTCGTTGTCGACGCCTCCGCCAGCGGTTGTGAGGTGATCTGTTCGTCTACTGGCGGAACGAAGGAAGTTGCGATAAATGCAACGATAATAGAAGAGGAAGAGTGGGATCTTAATCCTATTGAACTATACAAACCGCCTGAAATGGATTTCACAAAAAAGAAAAAAAATGTCTGTGGTACTAATATAGACATGACGTATGTTGCATCGCAATATAGTAAATTTTTAGGAGAAAAAAATGAAAACAATTAATATTATAGAATACTTTGATAGAGTCGGATATGATTGGAAGGAAGATCTCGATAAGTTATCGAGAATTTGCCACTTCACCAAGACAAGGGCGAACCCAAACAAGGAAGAAGGTGAAATGTCCTTTGGCGCTGAACAATGTTTTTTTGTAAAATCGGTTGCTAAAAGCATCGACGCAACAAAGTTTTTTGAAGTAGGCACTGGCCGAGGCACTGCTTGTTATGCAGTCGCCCTAGAAGACACCATCGACGAAGTTGTTACTGTCGATATTGTTTCCCATTATCAAAAGAAAAATGAGGCAATTGGGTATAAACCTGCAACCGTATCAAACGCAGACATATATGATATGATTGAATATCCGGAGAAGGAAAAGATAAAGTTTAAACACGTCTCTGAAGTGCCTTTGCTTGTCGATGAAATGGAGGGGGAATTTGATCTTGCATTTATTGACGGCGACCATACAGATGTCGATGTTATCATGAATGACTTTAATATTGCGAACAAATTAGTCAGAGAAGGTGGCATTATTTTATTTGATGATTATCATCCTACAAAATTCTCCGTAAAGAAAGTAGTCGACCAGGTCTTATCGGAAAATCCGTCTTTCGAATCTGAGTTAGTTTGTTTTCATGGGCACCTGTTTGACGAAGACAGGAAGGTGTCGGATACTGGAATTGTGGTAGTCACAAAGTGAAAATTTACCTGAATGACCCAAAGGAGTCGTGGATAGTCGACAGAATTAGGCAAGAATGGTACGAAAACAACCCGCAAATAGTTACTGATAATGTTGAAGATTGTGACGTTTTGTGGATTGTTGCTCCGTGGCAATGGCGAATGATACCCCAAAAGTACCTTGAGTCAAAAAAGGTGGTTTGTACAATACACCACATTGTACCGGACAAGTTTAATATGCAAAGTGTCAACGAGTTTTTACTGAGAGATATGTTTGTTGACGCTTATCACGTCCCGAATAAACATACTGAACACTTAGTAAAACAGTTAACAGAAAAACCAGTACATGTATCAAGTTATTGGTTTAATTCTAAACTGTGGAACCCTGTGGACCGTCAATCCTGTAGATCTGAAATAGGTATTGCTGACGATAAGTTTGTAATAGGATCATTTCAGAGAGATACAGAAGGTAGCGACCTAGTTTCACCAAAACTTGAAAAAGGTCCTGACCTCTTTTGTGATTATGTTGAGAAAATAGCAAACGAGAATACGTTGGTGCTTCTCGGAGGTTGGCGTAGACAGTACGTCATTAATAGACTTCAGAAAGCAGGTATAAATTACAAATATGTCGAACTTGCCCCCATAGAAGACATTAAAAAGATGTACGCTACTTGTGACCTGTATATTGTGTCTTCTAGGCATGAGGGCGGTCCACAGGCGCTATTTGAGGCATCTGCGATGCGTATTCCTGTGATATCCAATCCCGTAGGACTTGCAGAAGAGGTTTTGTGCAAAAATTGTGTATTTGATATAACAAGCGAGACCTATCTCCCGACTGCAAGTGACGTGGAGAATAACTTTAATAAAGTTAAAAAATATGATATCATTAGACACAAGGAAGAGTATTTAAGGATATTTGAGGAGGTTTACAATGACTCGTAGGGCACTGATAACAGGAATAAATGGAATGGACGGGTCGCACCTTGCAGACCTTCTTTTATCGAAAGGGTATGAGGTTTGGGGCGTCGAAAGACGATCATCCACAAAAAACAGAACAAATACTAAGCACTTAGAGGGAAAAATAACCTTTGTAAATGGCGATATGACAGATCAGAACTCACTAGTTCGTTGCCTGAAGGAGAGCGATCCACATGAGGTTTATAATTTAGCAGCGCAGTCTTTTGTTGGAGAAAGTTGGAACACACCAGAATACACCAGTGAAGTGACAGGACTTGGTGTACTTAGAATGCTTGAAGCGGTGCGTGAATATGGTAAACCTGTAAAGTTCTATCAGGCAAGTTCCTCTGAGATGTTTGGGAGGATGATAGAAAACCCTGCCAAAGAGTCGACGCCATTTTATCCGAGATCCCCTTATGGGGTTGCCAAATTGTACGGTCACTGGATTACTAAGAATTATAGAGAATCATATGACATTTTTGCGTGTTCTGGTATTTTGTTTAACCACGAGTCTGAACGTAGAGGTGTTGAGTTCGTAACACGAAAGATATCAGACGGAGTTGCACGGATACATTTGGGTCTTGCAGATCACATATCACTCGGTAATCTTGACGCTAAGAGAGATTGGGGGTATGCGCCTGATTATGTTGAGGCGATGTGGTTAATGCTGCAACAAGAAAATCCGAATGATTACGTTATTGCAACCGGAGAAACGCACTCAATACGAGATTTTCTTACGCATGCCTTTTCTCATGTTGGCATTAGTGATTGGTCAAAGTATGTAAAGCAGGATCCTAGATTTATGCGACCTGCTGAAGTTGACGTGTTGCGTGGCGACAGTGCCCTAGCTAAGAAGGAATTGGGATGGAACCCTAAGGTTAATTTTCGTGAGTTGGTAGAGAAGATGGTTACAAACGATATTGATCTTCTAAAGTGAGCAATAATCGTTATGAAAATTTATATCAACAGACAACCAAAATATGGACCATGGGGCGGCGGCGCTAAGACTGTCAACAAGTTAGCAGAGAGATTGTTAAGCAGTGGTCATACCGTCGTGTATCGCCTGGAAGAAAATATAGATTTTATATTCTGTTTCGACCCACGTCCAAATTCTTTTGGTGAGAGTATAAACCATCTATACGCATACAAGAAACTATTTCCAAAAGTAAAAATAATACAAAGAGTCGGCGATGTCGGAACTCACGGAAAACCAGAACTTACAAGCATGGTGAAATATTGTTTGAATAGTTCTGATTACTTCATCTTCCCAAGCGACTGGTCAAGGGAGTATATCAAACACTCAGGAGAGAATTACAAAGTAATTCCGAACGGACCAATGCCAGAGTTCTACAAGAACAGGAGCAATAGGGACACGTTAGCACCTACCCCACGGATCGTGACTCACCATTGGTCGACCAATCCAAGAAAAGGGTTTGACACTTATAAAAAGTTTGATGATTTTTGCCAACAATCTGGCGAATTCGAATTTCATTATATTGGGCAAGTGCCTGGTGGAGTTTCCTATAAAAATCAAACATCACCAGTTAGTGCGGGTGATCTAGTAGAAATGCTGCCAAAGTATGATATATATCTAACGGCATCAGAGGAGGAAGCGGGAGCAAATCACGTACTTGAGTCTCTTGCTTCAGGATTACCTGTTGTGTACAAAGAAAATGGAGGAAGCATTCCTGAATACTGCCTCGTCAGCGGCAAAGAGTATAGTGACTTTCCTGGTATGATTTCAGCGATACGGCACGTACGAGACAACTATAAAGACTACAAGAGAGACTGCTTGAGATACAAATACACCAATGAATTAGTTATTGATCAATATTGTGATATCCTAAAGGACTTAAAATGAAAGTTAATATAAGTATAGATGATGTTACAATACACCCGAAATCAAATTTGAGCATAATGACCCAATGCGAAGCGTTGATTAAGACATATCCTGATATTAAATTTTCGTTATTCACCCCAACAGCATATTGGAGAACCGTGAAACAGGGGACAGCGACAGATCATGCACTTAATATATCACTACTGCCGGATTTTTGCGATTTTATGAGAAACCTACCAGACAAGAATTTTGAAATAGGGTATCATGGACATTATCACGGAATTCCAGGACAATCAGATAACGATGAGTTTCAATATTTAAACTATGATGAAGCAATTGAAAAGATTGATATTATGTTTGAAGAAGCAAAAAAAGCAGGTCTATATGATAAAATGAAAAAGATATTTAGACCACCGGCGTGGAGATTGAGTCCGGATTCCTTTAGGGCATTGTCTGATAAGGGGTTTGAGGTGTTCGCTCTTACTAATGCTTCGCATGCAATGAAGTCATACGAGGGAGAAGAGAAGAACTATCCTTGCACTTTTTCAAACCAATATCCACCATTCTCTCCGCTAAGTGTTGTGGAGAAGTGCGGTATTGTGTATCACGCATGCGAGTGGGATAGGAACTATATGAGTGAAGATCTGAAATCTCAACTAGATAGTTTTTTGATGCACAACGAATGCGAATTTGTTTTTTTGGAGGATTTATTATGAGCAGTCTTAGTAATTTAGAGGTTATAGTTCCAACGTACAAGTCTAGGGACCTAACAAGGGCATTTGTCAAGAGTTTCGAGCACTTTAGTCCAGACGATATGGAGGTCACATTTCATTTAGTTGAGAATTCTTTCGACACATCATACAAAGAGGAGTCATCTACTTGGGCGAAAAACGTTATTTGGCACAGCAATCCAGACGCAGATACCAACGAGGATGCTACGAGCAACAAGGGTTCGTGGGCAAATTGTTCCGCTATTGACTTTGTAAAACATGACATTAAAACTGAATTTGTATTTATGTGCCACAACGATTGCGTCGTCACAAGTAAGTTGTTTTTCGAAGAGTTAGAAAATAAAGTATCCGAAGGGTTTCATCTTATAGGTACGTTAAGATCTCCAGCAAGAAATGATTATTTACATAGTTCGGGGTTGCTCGTAAAAACAGACCTGTTTCAGGAAGTTGGCGTGACCCCAGAATTTCACCGTGATGTCGATGTGTGTGAGATATTGACTGTTCATTGTCGTGAGAACGACATACCTTATTTTGCGTTCGAGAGTACGTTTTCTGATAAAAGTCTTTTTGAGGATTGTAATGAACCGTGGAAATCCCTAGGTCCAAGTTGTGGAGTAGATAGGACTCTCGACACGCAAAATAGAGAAGTTATATATGCTCACCTCGGCCGAGGTTCAGAAAAGAATTTTGGTAAATATGGTAAACCCGGAAAGGTCAAGTATAATGACTGGGGATCTTTGTGTGAGGGGATTCTACAAGGAAACGGGAATGAGCAGTGAAAAAATTTCAGTTTTTGGCGGAACTGGTTTCATCGGCGGCCGCTTCTGTGAAAAATATAACAACAATGCCATAAAGATTCCAAGAGACTCCAGGGTACCTCAATCCAAACAAGTGTTGTATTTGATAAGTACAATACACAATTACAATGTTTTCGATGATCCCCACCTCGATATCAATACAAACTTAACAACTCTAATAGAAACACTCGAACAGTGTAAGGGGACAGATGCAGTTTTTAATTTTGTTAGTTCTTGGTTTGTATATGGACAGACGAAAGACCTACCAGCGAATGAAGGGTCCAACTGCAATCCTAGAGGTTTTTATTCAATAACCAAGAGATGTGCAGAGCAGTTGTTAATTTCTTATTGCGAGACGTTTAATATTAAGTACCGCATATTCAGACTCTCAAATGTTTACGGCGTTAACGCCACAAAGGTCTCGATCAAAAGGAACGCACTTCAGTACCTTGCGAACGAGATTGTGCAAGGTAGAGACATAAATCTCTACAACGCAGGGTCAGACATTAGAGACTATATGCATGTTGATGATACTTGTCGTGCCATGATGGTGTGCATGGATTCCGCTCCGTTGAATGAAATTATCAATATCGGATCTGGAACACCACAGCAGATTGGTCAAGTCATGAACTACGTAAAGGAAAAGACTAAATCAAAGAGTGAATTGGTGCCTGTAACCCCGCCAGATTTTCACAAGAAGGTGCAAGTAAAAGATATGTACTTGGACATTACAAAGTTAAAGTCTCTCGATTTCACGCCAGAAAAAGATTTCTGGAATCAGATAGACAGGATAATAGATATATCAAAGGAGAACGGAGAATGAAGAAGGTTTTGGTCGCCGGCGGCGCCGGATACATCGGCACTTTGCTAAGTGCAGAGTTGGTAGAGAGGGGATATGATGTACATGTGGTTGACCTTCTGTGGTTTGGAAATCACTTCAACAAAAGGGTGAATGTTAGTGAAAGAAATATAGTAGATTTGAGACCGGAAGACTTGGAGGGTTTTGATTCTGTGGTCTTCCTGGGCGGACTATCAAACGATCCGATGGCAAAATATAATCCATCGATGAATTTTGTAGAAAATTCTGCAGTCCCATCATATCTTGCATTTGCAGCAAAAGAAGCGGGTGTCCCTCGATTTGTATACGCCAGCACATGCAGTGTGTATGGATATACGGCAAACAAACTGTTAGACGAAGAAAGTGACTCAATATCCCCACAGTATCCATACGGAATATCCAAGTTATCCGCTGAACGCTCGATAATAAACATGACGGATAATAAGTTCCGACCAATCGCACTACGCAAGGGCACCGTTGGGGGATGGTCTCCAAGGATGAGGTTCGATCTAGTGGTTAACGCTATGACCAAATCAGCATTAACTGATGGAGTGATAACTGTAAACAATCCATCAATATGGAGACCATTGGTTGATGTTAGGGACGTGGTGTCTGCTTATGTGAGATCAATAGAATCAAACATAGAATTGTCGGGCGTATATAATATATCGGAAGATAACTACACCATTGGAAGACTCGCCGACGTCGTCAAGGACACGTTGGTTGAACGTGGCCACGAGGTCTCGATAGAGACCAGGAGCGTGCAGGACTTTAGGAATTATAAAGTTTTAAACACCAAAGCTCAAATGGAGTTAGACTTCAAACCACGGTTTACTCCAAGAGACTCAGTCCTATCAATACTAAAGAATGTCAAAAATGGTATTGACTTTGAAGATAAAAAGTATTATAATATCAAAATGTTTAAGGAAAAGTTTTGATGACGTTTAAAGAATATTATAAATATTATTTAACGCTTCATGAGAATAGGTGGAATAGAAGACTACATGTTATTGGGCAATTCTTTACGGTTGCTTTTTTATCATATGTGGTAGCGTCGGGATTTTGGATACTATTGCCAGTAGTTCCTTTTGTTGTATACCCCTTCGCTTGGTCCGGGCATGTTTTTTTTGAGAAAAATAAACCTGCGGCGTTTTCAAGACCTCTTTGGGCAAAGGCATGTGATTGGGTTATGTTGAGAGATATTATGTTGAGGAGAATAAAGTGGTAGAATCAATCGATAGTAAAGAATTATTTATCTTAAAGATGGTGGAAGAGTACATCAATGAGAAAGAAAAGAACAAAACATGGACAGCAGGAGAAGATTGGGTCAGATATGCTGGACCTTTTTTCGATAGTGATGAGTACGTAAGATCCGTCAAGTCATTGTTGAGTGGATGGTTGGTGCTTGGGCAAGATGCGATTAAGTTTGAAAGAAAGTTTCCAAAGTATTTTGGCAAGAAGTTTGGCATATTGACGAACAGTGGTTCAAGCGCCAACTTGCTAATGATGGCAGCAATGAGATCTAAACGATTGTACAATTTTCCGAAGGGTACAAAGGTTATAACCCCAGTCGCTGGATTCCCAACAACCATCAATCCCATATATCAGGTTGGGTTTGAACCTGTATTCGTGGATATCGAACTGGAGAGTTTGAATTTAGATCTAGATCAACTAGAAGAAGCAGCGAAGAGTGGCGCAAAGATCTTAACATTTGCTCATGTTTTAGGTAACCCACCAAATATGGACAGGGTGATGGAGATTGTCAAGAGGTACGATCTGGTTTTACTTGAGGACACTTGCGACGCCCTCGGTGGCACTTACAAAGGTGAACTACTTGGTGCTCACGGTGAGATGGCATCATGTTCTTTTTACCCCGCACACCACATAACCATGGGCGAAGGCGGATTTGTTTCTACTAAAACTTGCGAACAAGAAAGAGTAGTAAGAAGTTTCAGAGAATGGGGAAGGGGATGTTATTGTGTCGGCAAGGCAGCAAACTTACTAAAGAATGGAACTTGCAAAAATAGATTTGACAACTGGATTCCCACACTACCTAACGAGATTTTTGATCACAAGTTTGTTTACGAGGAGATTGGGTACAATCTTAAACCAATCGAACTTCAAGCATCTATGGGACTGGCACAAATTGAGAAGATTGACACGATAATCGAAAGAAGAAAGTCAAACTACAGTAAACTTTTTGATATTTTTGAAAAGTATGAAGATCACCTTCATTTGCCTAGAGCAACGAAGCACTCTGATCCTAGTTGGTTTGCGTTTCCGATGACAGTTAAGGATGGAGCACCCTTCAAGAGGTCTGATATCACTTCTTATCTGGAAGACCACAAAATTCAGACACGTAACTATTTTGCGGGAAACATCATGCTTCAACCTGCGTACGATCATTTGGCGGATACTAATGAGATAATTAAAAAGTTTCCGGTTTCTCGAAAAGTAACGACTGATACATTCTTTTTAGGAACTAGTCCAGTCATAACCTCAGAACAAATTGAGTATGTTGGGTCTGTCGTTGACAAGTTTATGAAGGAAGAGATCTAATATGGGAATGACAGACTTCGAAGTGGCGGAAAAATATACTTCAGTAGTCAGTGGGATGTTGAATGAACTTCCGATCGGCGCAAGGGTTGCCTGGTTGGGACAAAAGCATCCAAATCTAGGCAGAGACAAATTTCTGTATGATTCAATTATGTCTGGGGTAACCAACAACTTGAACCACGATTTCTATGATTTAAACAATGAAGAGTTTGATGGGTCTTATAGATGGGATGTACACGATACTTGGAATATAAAGGGGTACGATCTCGTTTTGGGACTGAGGGTGCTATACCTCTGTGATACAAGAAAGTCTCTAGTTGATAACCTGAAGAATATATCTTCGAACAATGACAGAGTTGTATTTGATTTTATGACTGGTAATCCTGTATTGATCAATGGCAGAGAGACTTTTATAAAAAGAAACAACAGTCGGACAATCTTACCGTTTTTTCCAGAATGGTACGATGGAGACTTTTCGGTACAGTCTAATCACGATGACCAAATTATAGTATATGAAGATTTGAGTCGTGCAGGTATTGTTGCAGAGAATGTATTGACCTTTAGAGATGGTGTGAAGAGGAGATTCTATTCAATATGTGAGTTCAGTAATGACGCTTAACTTTTTATTAAGAGAGATGACCCATTTGAGGTACTTTATTCCTATTGTTCAAGAGGGGAATCAAAGAGGCGTAAAGTCAATATTTTATGTTACCCCTTCCAATAAATACAATTGCCCTAAAAGGAATGAGGTTTTTCTACTGTCTGCATGCAAGCAATTTGACATCGACATCAAACCAGCGTCTGACATAGTGAATGCTGGAGGTGTGATAATCACTTCTGAGGAGTCGGGACTCGACCTTATCAAACAGAACAATATTGCAACTAAGGTGTCGTTATGCTATCAGACAGATTTTGTTTTATCATACAGTAAGTATATTGACACGATGGACTACGTGCTTTTGCCAAGCGAAAAAGTCGCAAACTATTACGGACTAACATCAAGCAAAAATATTTATACTGGAATTCCAAAGTATGATGTTGTTCTTGATCATAAGAAGATATTCAAAAGGTACGCTGTGCGTGAGGATAAGAAGAAAGTTCTTTTTATGTGGCCAAAGTCGAGAGACTTGCACAAGATGCCAATTGATATAATAAACAATCTCAATGAATTGGGATATCAGGTCTTGGTAAAAACTAGAGGCAAGGATCCAATAAGTGCTTCAACGCTAAAAACCTTGCAATCTGCCGGGAACAGAGTCTTTTCAGACACGTCTTGGTATCCACACACAACTCAAGAATTGTTAGAGATTTGTGACTTGGTCATAAACTCGGGATCAACAACGATCGAGGAATGCGTGATGCACAATGTGCCGTTAATTAATTTCGACATAAAACCGGACACCCGCCATGGTAGAAAATTAAAACACAGGGTTACATACGATTTTTTATATGATTATGATTTTTGCCTAAACCTTAAAGGTCTTAATTCAGCATTTAACACAAACAAGTTAAAAGACATGATCCGACCACTGGTCGAAGGAGATCATTCAAAATCCTTTAAGTCTTGCAGGCAGGAATGGTTGCATGATCATAATAATTCTTGCAAAAATCTTCTTGATGTGATACTATCTTAGAATGAAAGTAATTGCAATAATCCCAGCAAGAGGTGGGTCTAAGCGCCTACCTAGAAAGAATATTTATCCAATATGGGGTCGCCCACTGCTTCATTGGTCTATCGAGGCGGCAAAGAATAGTAAATACATTAGCGAAGTTTGGGTATCTACAGAAGATTCAGAAATCTCCAGGGTTGCCGCAGGCGCTGGTGCATCAATACACAAGAGAAGTCCAGCACTGTCGAAAGATCATGTATATAAAATGGAAGCAGTTCGAGAAGCGGTTTCATATATTGAGGATAATTTTCATGAGGCTAACATCTATATTTCACTACAAGCTAACTCACCTGAAATAACATCAGACATTCTTGACCGTGCTATCGAATCGTTTATTGCTAATGATCGAAACGAATTAATTAGCGTTTCTCCCAATTTGATGCAGAATGCAGCATTTCGGATAATGAAGCATGGATACGTATTTCAGAAAGACTTGAGCGTAAAGTGTGGTGTGTTCGTTTGTGATGTACATGACGTGCACACGTTAGATGATATAGAATTCATAGAAAGTAGGAATGATAGTAAAAAATAAAAAAGTCTTAGTTTTTGTCGCACACCAAGACGATGAGACTATTGGTTGTGGCGGCACAATTGCTAAGTGGTCATCCCAAGGCGCCGAAGTGCACGTGTGTTTTATGACTGATGGATCTACAGGTTTTGAGCAAAATTCAGGTCTTAAACAGGACATAACAAGTATCCGAATGCAGGAATCTTCTCACGCATGTAGTCTGTTGGGCGTTAAGAGTTCTTACACTTTAGGGTTACCATGTCAGCAGGTATCTAATGACATGATAACATTTCACAAGGTCATAAAAGAAATTAGAAGAGTGAAACCCGATATTGTAATAACACATTGTGACACGTGCAAGCACAGAGACCACAGAATGACATCAGAGATAGTGAGAGAATCGTGTTGGAAAAGCACAGAAAACATACTAGAAAATTTGGGATTACCACATTCGGTTGAGATGGTCCTTCAGTGTGAAATATTAGACCCATTTCAGGATCCCGATTTCGTTGTAGATATTACAAAAGAATATATAACAAAATGTGAAGCAATGTCAACGTACACATCCCAGAGGGGAGTGATACCCGGAATCGAGAGATATTTGGACGGAATATCTCTTGTTAGGGGGTATACTATTGGTCCAAACAAGAGGGCAGAAGCATTTAAGAGGATGAGGAGTTTACCATTTAAGATATGAGTTACTTTGCAATAACATCAAACCACCCTAGGCATATAAAGTTTATTCAGACCTTGCAGTCCGAGATTGACTTAGATTTGATTATTGTTGTACCTAAGGGTGAAATTTCCGAACCTGAAAAGGAGTTTTTTGGAAACCTATCGACCCTAAAGGGGGATAATATTTTGATGTGTGATAAGTTGCAGGTCCACTCAAGGTTTGTTTTGAATGCCATAAAGGGGTTAGATCCTGACGTTGGATTCGTATTCGGCGCCCCACTTTTAAAGGAAGATATTTACGACATACCAAGATATGGATGTGTGAACATACATACCGGACTAGTTGATCACTATAGGGGCGTAGATAGTACGTCTTGGGCAATATATGATGAGAGGGTCGACCTGGTCGGCGCAACGCTTCATTATATCGATAAGTCGATAGATGCAGGTGAAGTCATAGGTATGAGGGTAGTGGAGTGCAAATTGACAGATACCTCGGATACTCTTTTTTACAAGTCTTGTCAAATAGGGTTTGACATGTTGAAAGAAAACATGTATAATATTCTCAACAATAAGGTAAAAAAGATAAAATTAGAAAAATTAGGTGTACTATATCAAAACAAGGACATGAATAGTTCGGTCGAGATGGAAGTAAAAAATAAGACACCAAGACTTGTAAAGGAGTTTTTACGTGAAAATCATAGTAGATCTTTGTAATCAGCATTACGGTAGCGTGGATGAGTTAAAGAGGATGTCTCTAAATTCTTTTCTAGCGGGAGCGGATGCTGTCAAAATTCAACTTATAGATTCCGAGAGACTATTAGGAACAACAGAAAAAAAATATAGAGATATTTCATGCGAGGATGCATATTGTCTTTCGAAATATTGTGACAACTTGGGCATCGAGTTCATGGCAACTGCGTTTGATGAAGAGCGCTTTGAGTGGTTAGGTGACCTAGGTGTGAGAACCCATAAGGTTGCAAGTCGCACGTCAAAACATGATCCAAAACTAACTGAGTTGATTCTATCAGATGGACTTCCCACAATAATCTCTACAGGCATGCATGATTTTGCAGAGTTTCCGTATGGACATGACGATCAGATAGATTATCTTTTTTGCGTCTCAAAGTATCCAACCTATCTGGATGATGAAAAATTGGCAAAAATGCCCTATTTTAAGCGTCCCGCTTATTCGGGGTATAGTGATCATACAATAGGTATCGGAGCGGCGTTACGTGCGTATTCTCGGGGTGCTACGATACTTGAGAAGCACTTTTCTAACAATGTGTTTGCACAAAGCAAGTTAGAGGGTGGACACTTGGGATCTTTCGACGGTGATTCACTCAGACAGTTTGTGAATATTGTCAAGCAGATGGAGATTATGGAGAAAAATTGTGAAATCTAATCCAGACGTATCTGTCATTATAACAAATTATAATTATGAAAAATATATATCACGTGCAGTAAGGAGTTGCTTAAATCAGTCTCATGTTAATCACGAAGTTCTTGTGGTGGACGATTGCAGTACTGATGACTCTCTCAACGTCTTGCAACCGTTTGAGGATGATGTAAGGATTGTCAGTACCGGAGCAAACGCCGGTGTTGCAGTCGCCGCAAACATAGGGGTCAAGCATAGTAAAGGGCAGTTTTTTATTCGAGTGGATGCTGATGATTATGTCAATTCAGATATGTGTTATATGATGAAAGCATATCTGGAGGCAAATCATGATGCATTTTGTGTTTCCTGTGATTATCTTATGGTAGATAATTTTGAAAACACGCTTGAAAGAAGATATGCTGAACAACAAAACATATCTTGTGGTATAATGTATCGAAGAGATCAATTCTTACAGATGGGTGGGTACAATAATAAGATGCGCCACAGAGAAGAAGAGGAACTTAGGAAAAGACTAGGTCAGGAATATAAAATTCATCACCTAAGAATTCCATTCTATAGATATAGAATGCATAACACTAACAAAACAAAAGAACCAGAGTACAAAACGTGGGAGATATAGAGATATAATGAGTAAAAAGATTTTTATTACAGGTTGTGCAAAATCGGGCACCACACTATTGTTGAGGATGTGTTACGCTTTTGAAGATACGGAGGTGCTGTACAACAAGGGTTTCGATGGCCATGAGTTAGATTTTGATAAGTTTGTAGATTATAAAAGTGATTGTAAGTTTACAATTGGTAAGCGCCACCCACCTGCGCTATTAAGTAACGTCCTACTACCAGAATTTGAAAGACAGGCAGAAACGGTATCATCTGAGGGCATTGGTATCATCAACGTAATTAGAGACGGCCGTGATGTTTTATTGTCTGATGGAAATTATGTAAAACCAAAGAGATGGATTGAATCAGTTAAACAAAGAGAGTCTTCTGTTTATGGGGATCTCATATCTCTAGAGGTGAGATATGAAGACTTAGTTAGAAACCCAGATAAAGTGCAGAAGCAGATGGAAGAGAAATTTGGACTTAAGTCAAAAAAATCTTTTGCAGATTATCCTGAGTATGTGGAAGATTGGGTTTTCGAATGGAACGTTTCCGTATTAGCACGTGCTGGCGATCGTGATGCATCTAGAAACTATGGAAAAAGAAAATTAAGCGATAAAGGTGTGGGTAAGGACCTTGAGGCATATAAGGATATATGTTCAGATAGTGAGTTGCCTGTTTTTGAAAAATGTCTTAAGGAGTTAAATTACATCTAATGAGAGCACTAGTTACGGGACACCAGGGATACATTGGTGGAAATTTCATAAAGAAGTGGGAAGAGCGTGGACATACTTGGGTTGGATATGATATGAAGTCAAACCATGAGTTTGACCTATCCAGAGGAATTAAGCAACTTCACATAAACCACAAAAACAAACCAATTGATGTGGTTGTTCATTTTGCGGCAATACCCAGAGTCGCCTTTAGTGTAGAACATCCCGTGCACGTTATGAGTAATAACGTAATCTCTACCACAAAGATTTTGGATTGGGCGAGAAAAAATAACATCCCAGTAGTTTATAGTAGTTCATCCTCAGTCGTTGGTAATGGCAAGGGTCCTGCAAGTCCTTATGCACTGTCAAAATACATTGGAGAGTTGGAAACTTTGTTATATAGTGACTTATACGGATTGAAGACTGTGGCGCTTAGATATTTTAACGTCTACTCATACGATCAGGAAGCAGACAGTGAGTATGCAACTGTGGTTTGTAACTGGAAAAAGTTTATAACAGAGGGCAAGGTTCCATTCATTACTGGCGACGGCGAACAGCGACGAGACATGACACATGTAGATGACATCGTGTCTGCTAATATATTCTGCGCCGAAAATATTGAGAACGATGATTTGTGGGGACACTGGTATGATATCGGATCAGGCGATAACATTAGTTTGAATGAGATGAAGGATATAGTACTTGAGCACTTTCCGGAACAAAAATTTGATTATAAAGAGTCGAGAAAGGGTGACGTTATGTTAACTAAGGCAGACTTAACTAAACTTCAGTCTCACGGATGGGAAAGTAAGGTCAATCTGAGAGAGGGTTTGAATTCTGTGTTCAAGCGATTGAGGGAGGAAATATCATGAAGTTGGGGATTATTGGTAACGGTTTTGTGGGTAACGCAATCGCTCACGCATTTATTCCATGTATGGATGTC